>SWCD01020191.1_pt1 | contig 297202 bp, 235 predicted proteins | sample 4693011 | NCBI WGS metagenome assembly SWCD01 (sample SAMN10267278, study PRJNA491770) | bioreactor metagenome | isolation source: DHS bioreactor inoculated with marine | place: Japan: Omine Ridge, Nankai Trough
ATAGAATTGTTAAACCGGATGGTGAAGTTAGATGGGTATCAGATTACATGTGGACGATTTATAATGATAAAAATGAAGTGGTTGAAATTGCCGGTGTTACTGAGGATATTACTGAAACAAAAGTTATGCAAAATGAGCTTCTGCAAAGTGAAAATAAATTCAGGTCGGTGTTTGAAGATTCTTATGACTGCATATTTTTAATTTCTTCAAACGGAAGAATTATTGATGTGAACGATTCCGGGCTATCACTTTTTGAGTTAGATAAATCCAATGTTTTAGGCAAGCACTTTACAATTTATTTTTATGAAAAAGAGAGCGCAAAATCTTTCATCAAAACAATTATTGAAGAAGGAATTGTAAAAGAATTCAGGACAAAATTTTTACGAAGAGATGGAAGCTTTTTTGATGGAATGCTGACAGCATTTAGCAGACGCGATGAAAACAATAACATAGTTGGTTACCAGGGAATTATAAGAAGTATTACTCTGCAAAATAAATATGAAAAAGAATTAATTGATGCGAAGGAAGAAGCTGAAAAAGCAAATGACTTAAAAACTGAATTCCTAACTCAGATGTCGCACGAGATAAGAACCCCAATAAATACTTTGCTTAGTTTTTCCAGTTTGATCAGAGAGGAAATAAAAGGAAACTTAACTGATCAGCTAAGGCAATATTTTGGTTACCAAGTAAGTGCAGGCAGCCGAATAGTAAAAACTATCGATTCAATTTTAAATATGTCTGAGCTGCAGACAGGTACTTTCAAAACAAATATTAAAAGAATAAACCTTTTAGATACACTTAACTCTGTTTACACTGAATATCTTTCAATTGCCGATAATGGCGGACTTGAGTTGAAACTGCTTACAGCAGGAAACGTATTTCCTGTAATGGCAGATGAATACTCAGTTCATCAAATATTTAGAAATTTAATTGACAACTCAATTAAATATACATCCAGTGGTGAAATTTCAGTCAGTATTTTTGAAAAGAAAAAATTTACGAGAGTAGAGGTTATTGATACAGGCATCGGCATGACTGAAGAGTATATGAAAATTATCTTTCAGCCGTTTACGCAGGAAGAACAAGGTTATACGCGTAAGTTTGAAGGTGCGGGATTGGGTCTAGCCTTGGTCAAAAAATATTGCGAATTGAACAACGCTAAAATCCAAGTTGAAAGCAAAAAGGGTGAAGGGACTAAATTTACAATTCTATTTAACACTGCAAACTAAATCCAATTCTATTAAAGCAGCCTTAGTTTTCTGCTTAAAAAGATTATTTCCCAGAATTTCCTGCAATGAAACCTGCTGCTGCGGCGCCTGCTATTACTCCCCAATGAGGCAATCCAAATCTCGGCTTTTCAAGTTCATCAATGTACAATCGGCTAATTTCCATGTAATTTACGTAAGCACTGTCGTACCCGGTTCTATAAGCTTCCGATTTCTCTTTTTCCAACAGAAGAACTTTATCATTTAATGCAATCACTTCAACATTTAAGGAGTCTAAGGTTTCTAATTTATCCCGCTGCTGTTTGTAACTTTCCGAATTTTGATGTTCAATAATGAATGTTTCGCTAAACCAAATTGGAACACCAAAATATTTTAAAGTAATATCAGTTTCCCTAAAATACTCTTCAAATACTCTTATTTTGTCTTTAGGTAATTCGGGAAAAGTATCTGAAAATTTGATCAACAAGTCATCCGGTGTTTGAATTCTTCTTACATTCAATTGGCGTTCTCTTCTTAATTCTTCTAAGGCACTTACCTGACCGCGCAAATTATCAGCATCAATTTTTAATTCGCTCACACGGCTTTGCAATATTTTTTGTATTGAATCTTTAATTGCCACTAAATTTTGAATAGAGTCGCGTTGACTTTTCATACCAACGATTTGCTTTTCAACCCGCGCGATCTCTTCTTTGTTCTGGTTATTACCGAAATAGTAAGCCGCAAAAACTGCAACAGCCGCAAGCAAAGCCCAGGGTAAAACAGTCTTAACCATTTCTAACCTCAAGTTTATTTTCTGTTACTGATTTGAAACCAAGTGCATTCGCGATTCTAAAAACTAATCCGCTGTCGCCTTCAACAAATTCATAGCTAACGGAGTGACCGTCTTTTACAGCGTCTCTCAATTTTATATATGTCGGCGTTGCGTTACCCATAAGTTCCATTATTAATCCTTTGACCATACTGCCTGCAGGCACATACATTTTATTTATCTGCTGAACGTTTTCTTCAAAAAGTTTAGCTTTATCATTTGCAGTCAATAGTTTTACAACTTCTTCCCTTTTGCTGATTGAAACCTTGTTGAGATTACAATCAGTGATTACTCTCTCCCAAAATTTTTTATCAGGAAGAGGATCGGATTTGTCACTCCGAACATTTATATGACCGATTATTCCGTTAAAGCTTTCTAATTTTTCGCCGTAATATTCTAAATAATTTTTGGGCACATTTCTTTCAATATTAAATTTATCACAAAGATGGTTTATAAGTTTAACAACTGAATCAATTTGAGCAGGTTCATATAAATCAAAGTATCTATAGCCCCGATAAGGTTTTTTGTAATCAAAAACTTCATCAGGATTTTTTAAAGTTTTTGGCGATACAACATCAAACGAATATAATTTGCCCCCACTTTCTGTTAGCCCGCCTTCACTTGCAATTTCAATTCCTATAAATCTTTTTTCAAAATTTATTTTTTTATCGCTTGCCCACTTTAATCCAAACTGCCATGCCCATTTTTGAGGATCAAACACTTCATGGATTGTACTGTCTCGCGCAATAATGTAAGCTGTGCCAACCATTTTTTGGTCGTTAAGCCACCAATTGAATGACGATTTTGCGCTTCCGCCTACGGTGTGGTGCAGACAAATTCCCGTTTTTTTATTTATGGAATTATGAAACTCTCCATCAGGCAAACGCAAGCTTTTATCAATTTGCAGTGCCATTTGTTTTCTCCTATTAGTTATATTTTATTTCGTTCAAGTCTAAATGTTTTAAAAATTTTTACTTAAATTATTGCCGGGAAAACTCCTATTGATGAATGCCGTATTAAAATAAGAACTTAAATTATAAAACAAAAGATTTACTGTCTTAAATATTATGTTATAAAAATTTGTTTTTCTAAAACTGTTTAAGATCGAACTAATTTTTCAACAATTTTTAATAATTATGAACAAAAAATATGAGACTTGGCTAGTTCTCTTCATTTTTCTTTTTAATACCAGAGTGTTTTCTCAAGCAGATTCACTTTTAACATTAAGTGAAATAATGTTTAATCCCTCATCATCAAACAGTGAATTTATCGAGATTTACAATACTTCAGATGCAGAATCGATTGACCTTCAGAACTTTAACATTCAATACGAAACCTCTTCTTCCGATTTAATAATTGAAACAGGAGAAGGTGCTATACTTGGGCCGGCCCAGTACGCAATAATTTTGGAAGGTGATTATGATATTCCAACTGGAATTTATAATGGACTGATTCCATCCGAAGCATTGATTTTAAAAATTGATAACAATTCCTTCGGCACATCCGGCATGGCAAATACAAGTGATAGAACAATCAGATTGTTGAACTCGGCTGATGATACACTTGAAGTCTACCTTTATTCATCATCTAATTCTTCCGGCATATCCGATGAGAAAATTGTTCTGAACAAAGACAATAGTTCAGCTAATTGGACAAATTCAGTTACAAATAATGGCACACCAGGTTTTCGTAATTCGGTTGCTCCGCAAAATTTTGATCTGTCGGTCGGGCAAATAGATACTTCGCCAACAAATCCGATTGAAGGGGATACAGTTTCCTTAATAACTACCGTTTATAATTTAGGAGGTTTAGATGCTGTAAGTTATGGCGTAGAAATTTTTAATGATGCAAACGATGATTCAGTTGGACAGCAAGGCGAACTTTTATCCACACAAAATTTCGGGTTGTTAGTTAGCGGTGATTCAAATAACGTTACGTACGATTGGGAAAATATTTCTATCGGCGATAAGAATTTAATTGTATCAATAACATTTGCCGAAGATGAAAATACAACCAATAACATTGGGTACAAAACATTCACAGTTTTTCCAAAGCCGGCAGATAAATTTGATATTGTGATAAACGAAATTATGCACACTCCTTCCACCGGTGAACCGGAATGGATTGAATTGTACAACAGAAGCAGTGCAGCTTGGAATTTGCAATCTTGGAAAGTTTCCGATAACGCATCATCCGTAACAATCTCAGAATCTGTAAGCATCGCACCCGGGGAGTTTCTAGTTTTAGCGGATAATAATTCCATTTCAAATTTTTATACAATTCCCTCCCAAGTTGTGGTGATAAATTTGCCTTCATTAAATAACACCGGTGATGAAATAAGAATTACAGATGCATCAAATAAAACAATTGACAGTCTGGAATATCTGCCAAGTTGGGGAGGCAGCACAGGCGGAAGATCGCTGGAAAGAATTGATGTTGATGCAAGCAGCATTAACGAAAATAATTGGGAATCTTCTGAAAGTATTAATAAAGCTACTCCCGGATCGATAAATTCAGTTTCACCAAAGAATAAAGACTTGGCAATTGATAAATTTTATTCGACAAAAGATTTTGCAGTTGTTAATGAAACATTTCCGCTCGTGGTGAAAGTAAAAAATAGCGGTTTAGAGGACGCGCAAAATTATGAATTAAAAATTTACAATGATGCGAACGCTGATTCAGTAATTCAGCAGGGAGAATTAATTACAACTTTTAGCGGGAGTAATTTATTAAGCGGGGACAGCACAGAATTCAATTATGAATTGACGAATTACGATCCGGGTATAAATTATTTAATTGCGGAATTAACTTTCAACGGTGATGAGTTTTTAGGAAATAATATTGCGTATTTAATTTTTAATGCTGTTACAATTAATGAGCAGCCAGGCGATCTTGTAATAAACGAAATTATGTACGCCCCTCAATCACCTGAACCGGAGTGGATTGAAATTTTTAACAGAAGCACAAAAATAATTGATCTGCAAAATTATCAGATTGCCGATAACACCGATACAACAACTGTAGTTTCCGGTTCAACAATAATAAATCCAAACCAATTTTTTGTGATTGCAAAAGACTCATCTATTTTTGAAAAGTATGGAAACATTAATAATTCAATCATCTCCCCATTCCCAACTCTAAATAATTCTGATGATGAAGTAATAATTTTAGATTCTTTAAACAGAGCAATAGATTCAGTCCATTATTTTTCTGCATGGGGCGGTGCTTCCGGCAAGTCATTAGAAAAAATTTCTTCTGAAATCTCATCAAATGATGAAAACAATTGGGGCACTTCTAACAACCCTTTCAGCGCAACACCAGGAATAATAAATTCATTAACTCAAAAAGATTTTGATGTTTTAGTAAGTAAATTAATATTTAATCCTCAGTTTCCTTTAAGCGGCGACACTCTTTCTGTTTCAGCAAAAATACTAAATATTGGTAAGCAGCAAGCTGGGTTTACTCTTCAACTATTCGAAGATACAGATCTCGACAGCACAGCAAATAATTTATTGGAAACATCAGGCAGTCTAAATTTATCACCGGGTGATTCCATAACATATTCATTTAATTATTCGATTGAAAATTTGATAGCCGAACGCGGATTTGAGGTAGTTGCAGAATTCAATTCCGATCAAGACACGACAAATAATTTTGTGTATAAAAAAATTGCGCCCGGATTTCCGCCTGCTTCAATTGTTATAAATGAAATATTATATCGACCCGAAAACAGTGAGCCGGAATGGATTGAACTTTTCAATAAAAGTGAAAACGCAATTAACTTAAACGGTTGGAATATAAGTGATGTGGTTACAACCCCGGTTGAAACTATTATTGTTGAAGAGGATTATATTTTGCAGTCAAAAACTTATGTCCTTATTTCCAAAAGCAGTGCGGTAACAAATTTCCACCGTTTAATTCCATCGGAAATAATTATATCAAATTTTGCAAACTTAAATAATGATGCCGATGGAGTGGTTCTAAAAGACAGCCGAGGATTAACAATTGATTCCGTGTTTTACGATTCAAACTTTGGCGGTATTGCAGGGCATTCAATTGAGCGAAAAGATGTTGAACTGCAATCGAATTCCATTTTTAATTGGGGAGTATCAACCGATATTGAGCAAAGCACACCGGGGAGAATAAATAGTTTAACTTCAAAAAATTATGACCTATCCATTCAATCAATAAATTTCTCACCACGTTTTCCTTTAGCAGGAGATAATGTTTTTGTAAATGTACTTGTTCAAAATAACGGCAGCTCCAATGCTGCAAATTTTGATGTTCAGTTTTTCATGATCGAAAATAATATTTTAAGTTTATTAGGAGAAACGTTAGGCAACAGCACTGCAGCCGGTGATTCAATTGTCATTCAGTCACCAAACTCTTTTCTGTTAAATGATACAACACTAGCTGCGGCAAAAATTATTTTCTCTTTAGATGAAGATACACTTAACAATTATGCAGAAAGAGAAGTTGTGCCGGGCTTTGCCCAAAGCATTGTTTTGATAAATGAAATAATGTATAGTCCAAATGATGGTGAACCTGAATGGGTTGAACTTATAAATACTACTAATGATCCAATAAATATAAATGGCTGGTTTGTAAGCGACTTGCTTACAACTCCTACTAAAAATGCGATCACATTCAGCGACTCAATTATAAATCCGGGTGAATTATTTTTAGTAACGACAAACGAAAGATTTTTTGAAAACCTAAACGGAGTAAAAATATTTGAAGTGGACTTTGGAACATTGAGTAACACAGCCGACGGTTTTATTGTTTATGATTTTCGGGATGCAATAATTGACAGTCTCGAGTATAAGTCAAATTGGGGCGGGGAAAAGGGAATTTCGTTAGAGAGAATTTCCTTAGAAAGAAATACAAATGAGCAATCAAATTGGACGACCTCTCTCGCGCCGTTAGGAAGCACCCCGGGAGAACCAAATTCAGTTTTAACAATATCGCCTTCGGAATATATGGATGTTGTCATAAATGAAATTATGTACGAGCCGGATGCTGATAACTCTGAATTCATCGAGTTCTATAATCGAAGTGATAAATATATCGAACTTGGCGGATGGACGATTGTAGATCAAGATGAAAATATTTATGAATTATCGAAAGGAAGTATTGAACTTCCGCCGAATGAATATTACCTGCTTGCGGCTGATTCATCAATACTATTCAACTATTCAAGCGTCAAAGATTTTAAAAACAAAATTATTTTAGATGAATCAAGTTTGGGACTTGTGAATACAGGTGAGTTAATTCTACTTAGAGATATTTTCGGAAATACAATTGACTCGGTAAATTATCTGGATGATTGGCACAATCCGAATGTTAACATTACAAAGAACCGTTCGCTTGAAAGATTAAATCCGGATCTCGGCTCTAATGATGCCGCAAACTGGAGTACATCCGTAAACAGCAGCGGGGCAAGTCCCGGTGCCGCAAATTCAATTTTTACAGAGGGAGTATCCTCTGAAGCGAAAGTGACGATCAGCCCAAATCCATTTTCACCTGATAATGACGGCTTTGAAGATTTTACTGTGATCAATTATAATCTTACACAAACTGTTGCACAGCTGCGTATAAAAGTTTATGACAGTATGGGCAGACTTGTGAGGACACTCGCAAACAATCAGCCGACAGGGGCAAACGGATCGATTATATTTGACGGGTTGGATGAAGATAGCAATCACCTTAGGATCGGGATTTATATTTTATTTATCGAAGCACTAAACTCATCATCAGGTGTAATCGATGAAATGAAAGAAGTTGTTGTCGTTGCAAGGAAATTGTAAATGTAAAAATATTTTTAAAAACAATTAATTATCTTACTGTTGTAAATGAATTTATTTATACGAAATGCACTAAACTTTTAATGAATTAAACAATTTGAGGATTTTTATGGATAACGATTTTAATAAAGAAATTAAATTGCTTGAAGAAATTTATTCTGAACTTGTGGAAGCGATAATGAATAAGCCTGAATCGCAGGACTACGAAAAATCAAAAATATATTTTGAAAATGCTGCAGCTCGCATGAACAAATGGGCGAATGTTGTAAAAGATGTAAAAAAACATTTGGAAAGCAGATCAGCTGCTAAAGACCTATCCGCAGAAAACAGACCAGCCTAAATTATTTTTAAACCCGGATATTTTTGTATTCAATTTAATATCTGGGTTTTACTCTATTCCTACAATAAAATTTTATATTGGACATATTGTCTGATAATTGATATATTCAAAGTAACATAGTTTACTACCCACACGATAATTTCCCGGCTGTATCCAGAAATACGAACTTCCTGAATATTTATTGACAATTAGCAGTTTCAAAATTTATGCAACTGAGATTTGCTTTAGCGGATGATTTTTGATCTCGATTAGAATTCAAAGTAGTTCAAAAATATTTTCAAAACTAAACCGTGGGGTTCGTTATGAAAAAATATATTCTTTCATATATATTTCTTCTCTTCTTTTCAACAATAGCTTTTCCACAAAACTTTTGGTCGCAAGGCGATAGTCCTGGCAGCGGTAACATTCAGCATTTCGCTTTAAATTCGCAAGATCATATTTTCGGCGGCTCATTCGATGGGCTTTTTCGTTCAACAGATAATGGTGAAAGCTGGGTGCAACTCAATCCGGTATATTTCACAATTAATAATCCCTACATAACCGCCATAGGAATTAATTCTCTTGACGAAGTTTATGTTGCAACAATTCAAGGTGGTGTTTCAAAATCTATTGACAACGGGGAAAACTGGCAAAATATATCGGGAACTTTATCGGGTATTACCGTTAATGCAATAGGGTCTAACGCTAGTAATCATATTTTCGCTGGTACAAATTTCGGTGCATATAGATCAACCGATGGGGGACAATCATGGAATGTCCTGACAAATTTTCCATCAACTGTGGTAAATGATTTTATTGTTGACGATAATGGAATTGTATTTGCCGGCACGTCAACAGGAGTATTTGAATCCACTGATGGTGGTGATAGCTGGACAGAAATTAATACTAATTTATCAACCACTTTTGTAACTGATCTGGCATTAGGACCTTCAAGCAATAAGCAAGCCCGAACAGAACTGTTTGCTGCAACGGCAGGGGGCGGAGTATTTAGGTACGATAGATTGTTGAGTTCATGGATTGCTTATCTAACCGGCTTAGTGATTTTAAATATTGAATCAATTGCAATTAATAGCCTGGGTGACATTTTTGCTGCAACTCCCGAAGGAGTGTTTGTACATTTTGCGCTCGCAACAACGTGGGTTTTATTGAACATTCCGGAGTTAACTACATTATTTGTTGCGGCAGTAGTTATAAATTCTCTCAATCATATTTTCTTAGGTGAAGACTGGGGGGGAGTTCACCGATCAACGGATAATGGCGTTACATGGGCGAGAAAAAGCTTAAACTTAACGGCATATGCAATCAATCTAATATTTTATTCAAGCGTACTTCAAACGCTTTTTCTTGGAACCAATATGGGCTTTTGGTCTCTGGCAGCAGGCGGGTTATGGGCAGAAGTTGCACCGCCGTTTTCATTTTTTCATGCAAACATTATGGCGGCTACGGCAACTTATTTATTTGTCGCAACGACATTTGGAAGCATTTATCGCCTAACCAGAAATACCGGTGTATGGACATTAATAAATAACGGATTACCTTTTGCGTTCATAACTTCGTTAGTGGTTAATTCAGTAGGACACTTATTTTTGGGCACTTATGCCGGAGTGTTCCGATCTATAAATAATGGCGATCTGTGGGAACCGCTTGCAGCAGGAATTACAAGCGTATTAATTACTTCGCTTGTGCTGCATCCGTTGGGCTATTTATTTGCGGGCACGCAGGATGCGGGAATTTTTAAATTGGATTTAGCACAATTAACTTGGACGGCAGTCGTAACAGGATTAACAACACTGTGGATCACTTCGTTAACCATTAATCCGTTAGGCGTATTATTTGCCGCAACAAGCGGGGGAGGTGTTTTTAGATCAACGGACGTAGGACTTACTTGGGCAGCAATAATAGTTGGATTGACATACTTATATCTAGATCAAATAATTTTTAGAAGGATACCAGGCATTGAAGCAACAGGAGAAATTTATGCCGTTGGCGCAGGCAGTGTCTTTAAATCGGCTGATGATGGCGATACTTGGACTCCGAGCAATTCAGGAATAAATGGCAGTCAGGTTTATGTTTTAGGGGCTGATTCATCCGGTAACCTTTTTGCCGGCACAAGGGGTGGGGGTCTTTACCAAAATGGAACTGTTACTTCAATCAAGCAGTTGGATGATAATATTCCAAATGGCTATAACCTCGAGCAGAACTATCCAAATCCGTTTAACCCATCAACCACTTTCAATTTTAGTACTTCTGAAAGCGGATTTACAGAATTGAAAATTTATAATGCTTTAGGTGAAGTAGTTGAAACTTTAGTAAACAAAGAACTGCCTGCTGGCAACTACAAATTTGATTGGAACGCAACTGATATGCCGAGTGGAGTATATTTCTATTGGCTGAATAGTGGCAAGTTTAATCAAACTAAAAAGGCAGTACTTTTAAAATAGAAGACAGTAGTCTGGAATCAGAAACCAGAATTTTGTGCAGAAAACTTTATGGAGCCGCTTTTCATTTAATTGATTGGCGGTTTTTTTTTGCTTAATTTGTCATAAGAGCTTAGTATCTTTATATTGTTTGAAAACGTTTAGAGGAACGGCAACAATTGAAAAAACTATTACGCACAATTTTTATTCTACTGGCCATACTTGGTTATTCTTGTGATACAACAGAACCACCTATCGAGATTGATCCACCAGGAAGAAGAGATTACACTTGGACTGTTGATACATTAAACTACCCATATAATACGATTTATAGAATTTGGGGCAGTTCACCGACTGATGTTTGGGCAACAAGCCCAGGTGGGGATCTCGATAAAACTATATTTCATTTTGATGGAGAGACCTGGAAAACTGATGGTATTTCTCGTCCAATTTCTCCTTCCAGTGTCTTTGGATTCTCACCAAATAATGTTTGGATTGGTGGTAGTAATGGAAAGCTATGGCGTAATAATGGCAACGATTGGTATGAATTTGCTGTCATCACAAAAGAAGGAAATTCTCAAATCGTTTTCGACAATATATGGGGTGAAGCCCCAAATGATCTCTATGCTTTTGGGGCTTATCCTGATGAAAATTCATATGCAACAAATAGTGTAATTGCGCATTATCAAAGCGATTGGCAAATTCTTAACACTGATGGAATTAGGGGCATTGTGGAACACCTATATAAAGATAACATTAGCAGAAAAATTTACCTACAAGTTCCTCTACCGGGTGCGGGGACACAATTCGATAGTACTCAAATTTTTGAATATTCACCGGAGTCAAGTCAACTAATTTATAGAAGTGTTTGGACGAGAGGACAAACGGCCGATATTAGTTTAATTGCTGGGAGAGTATATTTCATTTTAGGACAAAAAATTGCAATAAGGAATAATAATCAATTCCAAACGTTTTTAAATGTTGATAATCCAAATTTCCATCAGAGAATATGGGGAAAAACAAGTAAAGATATTTTCTTGCGTATGACAGATGGACTTGTTCATTATAATGGTTCAGACCTGGAATATTTATTCTACTTCAATAAAAACAGAACTCAGATATTTGGTGCTGCATTATTTGAAAGCGAAGCATTTTTTATAACATACGAATCAGCTACAAATTTAAATTTAATTTATCACGGGGTCTTACAGTAGGATTATAATTTTTAAAGTACTTCATTCCATCCCTTGCAATAAGATCAATCAATTAATAACTTCTCATTACAGCAAAAACTTAATCAATAATTTTTGAGGTTTTTATGTTCATTAAAATGAAAAGTTTAATCATTATAAATTTATTGCTATCCTCTTCCCTTATTTTTTCACAAAATGCAGTTGTGCCGGAGGAAGCATCACAATTCGATTTTTGGCTTGGTGAATGGAATTGTGAATGGGAAGACCAAAATGGGGAATCTCAGCAGTCATCAAATTTAGTTAGAAAAATCTTGAATGATAAAGTGATCGAGGAAAATTTTAACGGGAGCCCCGGAATGAATTTAATTGGACAAAGCTACTCGGTTTATGATGTAAACTCAAGCAAATGGAAACAGACTTGGGTAGATAACAGCGGCGGCTATCTTGATTTCACTGGCGGAATGGAAGGTGATAAAATGATACTATCCCGCCAAGCCGAAGTAAAAGGAAATAAATTTTTGCAAAGAATGGTTTGGTTTAATATCTCTAAAGAAAAGTTTGACTGGAATTGGGAGCGATCGGATGACGGTGGGGAAACATGGAAGCCGCAATGGAAAATTCGTTATTCAAGGAAGGGCAATTAAAGTAAATGGGTTACACACTGCCGCACTTCGATACGCCCATAAAGCGGGCTACTCAGTGCTCGTCTAGTGTGGAAAATCAGGATGCCAATTTTTTCCTACCCATTTAAGCAGTTTGTCTTTATAGCAATTCATTTGTAATTTAGCTTCTCCTAATAATTCGCAAAAATGGTTTTTGTATGAATTCATTACTATCCATCTGGAGAAGTGAGCTTTCCGAAAAAAACTTTAAAGTTATTTTAATAAGTACAATTGTAGTCTTAATTATTGTGCTCACTTCTTTATCGAATTTTTTAACCTATAATGATACCCTTTCCGGTGTAGCTTATGTTGATCCGATATTAAAATATTTTAAACCGATTGATGTTACTTGGATCACGTTTCTACTAATTTACTCCGGATTATTATTCGGTCTTACTATTCTTATTCGTTATCCAAAATATTTAATAATTGCGCTTCAATCATATTCGTTAATGGCATTGTTTAGAATTATTGTAATGTATTCCCTGCCGCTTGATCCTGTGCCTGATACAATTCCGCTTGAGGATCCCTTAGTTCAGCTATTTGGAACGGGTGAAATTTTAATGCGGGACTTGTTTTTTTCAGGTCATACCTCAACCATGTTTCTGTTGTGTTTAACTTCACCTAAAAAGTTATTTAGAAAAATATTTTTAGTCCTAACAATCTTGGTGGGATTAGCAGTATTAGTTCAGCACGCTCATTACACAGTTGATGTTTTAGCTGCCCCATTTTTTGCATACACGAGCTACCGCATCATAATAATTTTGAATCAAAAATTTTATCTAATCAGTTTGGAGAAGTAGATGAATCGTTTTCAGTCTTTCTTAAATATTATCATTATCAGCGGTTTACTTTTTATGTCATGTCAAGGAAACTCACAGGGAATAACAGATCTGATAAAACCCATCAATACAATTGCTGGAAAATCAACTGAAGTGATTTTGAGCGATGTTTTTTATGCTGAGGATTATAAACCGGAATTCATTACAAATGAAAATCTTGAGGTAAAATACAATCAGACTGAAAATAAATTAACGATTACGCCAAAAGCTGAATACGAAGGATTAACATTGCTTGAATTTAAAGTTGGTGAAATCATTTACAGCATTCCTATCAAATCAAAAAAAGAAAAATATTATCTCTTCACATTTGAGCCATCGAAAAAGTATAAACAGATAAATTTATTTGGAAGTTTTAACGGCTGGAATCGACATCAAATTCCAATGCTTGATAAAAACAATGATGGTATTTATGAAGCCGAAGCTGCGCTAGAGCCAGGTGTTTATCAGTACAAATTTTTTGCTGATGGTGAAGAACTTGTTGATCCTAAAAATCCGGTAAAGGTTTCAAATGGAATGGGGGATTACAATTCCGTTAGAACTATTGAAGAAATCGGCGGAGATAAATTATTCCTTCATATTAAAGATTACAGCAGTAATGAAGAAAGTAAAAAATTTAATTTTGTAATTGAACTCGGCAGTGAGTACAAATTTGCAAATGAAAATATTGTAGCGTTATTAAATAACAAGAAAATTGATCCGGAAAAAATTTCGATCAAGAAAAATAATGTTACGATTGATTTAACCGGTATTGACTTAAAAGGCCAAAATGTATTAAGAGCGGCCGCAACTAAAGATGGTAAAATATCAAACATTCAAACAGTTTTTTTGTTTGATAGAAAACCCGCGGGCAATGAAAACTTTACCTGGTATGATGGAATAATTTATTCTGTAATGATCGATAGGTTTAATGACGGTGATAGATCAATTAACAATCCGATCGTCCATGATTCACTTGAAGATAAAGCAAACTACATGGGCGGCGACTTAAAAGGAATAATCAACAAACTTGAGGATGGCTATTTTGAATCTTTAGGAATAAACACGCTGTGGATTTCACCTGTTATCGATAATCCAAACGAGCCGTTTAAAGAATACCCTGCGCCTCATCGTTACTACACTGGTTACCATGGTTATTGGCCTATTGATGATAAACGGGTTGAAGAAAAATTTGGAACGATGGAAGATGTAAAAAAGATCGTTCAAATTGCTCATAACAAAAATATAAAAGTGCTGCTGGATTTTGTTTCTAATCATGTACACAAACAGCATTCGTTTTATAAAAACCACAGAGACTGGTTCGGTAACCTGGAACTGCCCGATGGAAGATTGAATTTGCGTCACTGGGATGAATTCAGGCTGACAACCTGGTTCGAGCCGTACATGCCTTCATTTGATTATCAAAATTCAAAAGAAGCAATTGAAACAATGACCGACAATGCCGCATGGTGGCTTAATGAAACTGGCGCCGATGGATTTAGGCATGATGCAGTAAAGCATGTTCCAAATGAATTTTGGCGAGAGCTTACACGCAAGTTAAAAAGAGAAGTTGCCTCTAATAGAGATTTAGATGTTTATCAAATTGGTGAAACATTCGGAAGTTATGATCTGATTAGCTCGTATGTCAATAATGGTCAGCTTAGTTCGCAGTTTAATTTTAATGTTTATGATGTTGCGATATCAGCCTTTGTAAATGATGATGTCTCCTTCGATGTTTTAAATAAAGAAATTCATAAAAGCTTTAATGTTTACGGCAGCTTGAACTTGATGGGAAATATTATGGATAGTCATGACAAGAATAGATTCATGGCTTATGCTGATGGTGATTTAGATATTAGTCAGTGGAGTGCGATTGAAGAGGGGTGGAATGATCCGCCGAAAGTTGACGATCCTGAAAGTTATAAAAAACTGATATTGTATATGGCGTATATGAATACTATTCCAGGATTACCTGTAATTTATTACGGCAGCGAATTTGGAATGACAGGCGCCTCCGATCCTGATAATAGAAGGATGATGAGATTTGATGAAGAGTTAAGTGATGGTGAAAAGAAAACTCTGAATGAAGTAAGTAAAATAATTAATTTGCGGAAAAGCCATACTGCATTGCGTTATGGTGATTTTTATACTTTGAATGCTGATAAAAATATTTATGCTTATACTCGCTCGGATATGAATGAACGATTGCTGGTTGTGCTAAATAAAAGTGATGATACTCAGCGAGTCAGTTTAAAAATTCCGGCAAGCTATTTAACTCAAACGGTTGTGGACGTATTAACGAATGATAAATTTCCATGCGAAAGGGATATTGCTACTTTGGTTATAGAAGGAAAAAGCTGGAAAATATTAAAGCTAACCGAAAATTAGAAGTAATAAATTCAATTAGGCTTAGAAGTTCATTCCTCTATACGCCTGGTTCTTAATCTGCGGCTAAGAGCTTGTCTTGTAACACCAAGCAATTGCGCAGCTATACTTTGATTGTTTTGAGCACGCACCATTGCTTCATCAATAAGTGCGTTCTGAACTTGTTTTAATGTCGGAAGTCTATCCGAAAAAAGCACAAGTCGATCTTTAGGAAAATCATCATAGTTGTCGAGTACCTGCTCTTCTAAATAATCCTGATTTATTGAGCGCTTAAAAGAATCCATAGAAAGTATTTTTGATTTATGAGTGCTTACAGCATCAAAAACCATTGCCTGCAGTTCGCGTATATTACCTGGAAAATGATACGCCGCTAACAATTTAAATAGTTCCGGCGGGGGAGTTGGTTTCGGTTTCTTCAAAGCTTTTGCAGCCAGCTCTAAAAAATGATCAACTAGAATCGGTATGTCATCTAGCCGTTCTCTTAAAGGAATTGGATGAATCCGATGGACATTTAATCTGTAAAACAGATCATTCCTAAATACTTTTTTAACTTTTAAATGATATAGATCTTGATTGGTCGCAACTACAACAAGAGCGTCAGAATATTTTGGTTCATCTTCTCCTAGAGGATAGTATTCATGTTCTTGAAGCAGACGTAAAAGTTTTACCTGTGAAATTGTTCCTAAATCTCCAATCTCATCAAGGAACAATGTTCCTCCTTTTGCTTTTTCAATAAGCCCGGCGCGGTCGCTATCGGCATTAGTAAAGGCGCCTTTTTTATGTCCGAACAATGTATCGGTAAACATTTGGTCATCCAGTCCGGCAATATTTATGGTAACAAACTTCCCTTTTCTACCGCTGAGTTTGTGTATTGATTTTGCAATTAATTCTTTACCGACACCTGTTTCACCCGTAATTAAAATTGGTTCGGTTGTATTTGCAATTGCTTCCATGTATTGGAACATGGATTTCATTTGATCATTATTGGTTACTATTTCACTAAATGCATCAGGGTTTTCTATATCATTACTGAAAATTCTCTGCTTCAATAAATAGTTTTCTTCCTTCAGTTCACTGTTCTTTATGATATTTTTAATGCAGCTTACAAGCCGGCTTGGCTCAACCGGTTTAACCAGATAGTCGGATGCCCCAGCTTGCATACACCTTACAGCTGTTTCAATATCATTACTGCCGGTGATAACTACAATTGGAATCTCGGGATAGTTTTCGCCGATAATTTTTAGTAAATCCTCTCCAGTTAAATGGGGCATACTCAAATCAAGCATTATCAACTGAACTTTTGTTTTACTCAACAGTGATTCAACATCAGTACTGTCTGTGCAAAGAATTGTATTCGTAATTCCGGCATCTGCTAATGTTAAATCAAAAGCATTAAGTAAGTGTATCTCATCATCAACCATTAATACCGGCAGCTTTGGATATGGTGTGCTATCCATTTTGTAACTCCTTAAAATTTATTTTGGAACAACCGGTAATATGATTTTTGCAGTTGTTCCTTTATTTAACTCAGATCGAAATTCCAATTTACCGCTATGCGCACTAACAATTTTTGATGATACTGAAAGTCCAAGTCCAGTGCCTCCTAACTCACGTTTAGTTGTGTAGAATGGGTCTGTAATTTCTTTGATAACTTTTGGATTCATACCGATTCCTTCATCAACAACTTCAATGATAATGCAATTATCTGACTTTTCAAAAAGTGTGTTCACAGTAATAGTTTTGGATTTATTATCGAGAGCTTGGCAGCTATTTTCAAGTAAATTTATTACAACTTGTTCAAGTTTTTGGAAGTTGCCTTTTACAAGCGGTAAATCAGTTCCAAAGTTTACAGTAAAATTATTTGTTGCACCCTTAATAATATTTGAAATTAAATTTATTGCAGCATTTACCACTTTATTAATATCTACAGACTGGTCGAGTTCTGAAGATTCTTTCCGGGCAAAATTTTTAAGTTCCTCTACAATTCGTTTTATACGTTGGGTTCCATCAATTATTCCTTCAAGAACATACGGGTATGATTGCTTAATTTTTGAATATTTAATCTGACTCCCCACATTAAAATCGCCATTGTTCTTATAATATTCATCAAGAATTGGTGTAATACTCTCCCATGTTTTTTTAAGTATCGGCGTATTCAGCATTATAAAATTATTTGGGTTATTGATTTCATGAGCAACTCCTGATACTAAAGTGCCGAGAGCGACCATTTTATCCGCCTGCATTAATTGCTCGTTATGAATTTTTGCCTGCTCTTCTGCGTCAATTCGTTCAGTTATATCCTGCTTAATAGAAATAAAATACTCAATATTATTTTCAATGTTCATTACGGGAGTAATCGTTTGTTCTTCGTGCCACTCACTACCATCTTTCCGCCTATTTATAATTTCCCCATGCCATACATTACCGTCTAATATTGTGTCCCATAAATTTTTGTAAAACGGTTCCTTATGCTTACCAGATTTTAGTATTCGAATATTTTTATAAATAACATCATCAAAATTATAGCCGGATAGTTTTGTGAATGCGGGATTAACCCAGACAATATCACCCCTATTATTTGTAATAACAATACTATTAGCGGCTACTTCTAACGCTGTACTTCTTAAATTTAGAAGTTCCTCGTTTCTTTTTTTATTAGTTATGTTTTCATCGAAACACAATATTTCTGTAATCTTTTCATCTTGATCTCTAATAGGATATGCTTTCCTATGAATTTCAATTACCTCACCGTCTGATCTATCCAATTGAAATTCATACTCAACTGAGTGTGACTTATTTAATTTTAAAAATATTTCCCTTGATATATCCTGCGAGGAGAGTGTCATTAAATTGTGAATGTTGGAGCCGATTAAAACCGATTGCGGTTGAAGATAAAATAGAACCGTCCTTTTATTACACTCCAAAATAATACCCGATGGGTCAACAAAAAAAACAGCAAAGGGGGAGTAGTCAAATAGAAATGAATAATGTTTTTTGAAAAACTGTGATGAATTTTTTGCAGCTTCAAAATCAATTTTTAACTGGTTTAACTCTTCATGGAGTTCATCAATCTTTTTACTTTTTTTTAGCATTATTAAGTTTTCATGTGATTAATCTGCATCAAATATATAAAAAAAAAATAAAGGAACAATTTTTGCATAATTATACTAAACAATCTTAAAATGTTTTCGATAATAAATTATCGGATACTATCTAATTGTAAATAATTAGTGTCTGTTAAAAGTTCTTTCAGTGTCTGGGAAAGAGTATAAATCATAAAAAGTTTAGTTTATCTGCAAAAATTGCTGAATTTTATTTATATAAATAAGCATTTGAAGTAATTATTTATTCACTGCGGTGAGCTTTTTGAACAATCAAACTGCTCACATATTGATAACAGAAAACATTTTTTAAGTAATTGTTGCGAAAAAAAACGGGAGAAATTACCGATATGTTAATTGAAAAAAAATCCCCAAATATAACTGCTCAAATTATTGAAGCATCCTCAGGTATCAATGTCCAGGAAGTTGCAAAATCGAACTTAGTAATTGATGAAAAATATACCCTAAAAGATATTCATGAAATTGAAACTAGATTTCTTTTAAAGGTAGGAATTGGCATCTCATATTCGATAATGTTTGCCTTTCTAGTTTTCAAATTATTGGCTTAAATAATTCAGATCAATTTCTAAAATTTTGTCAATAATTTCATTTCTTAGCTGATCCAAGTTTTTGTTCGGGTCAATTTCGTTTATCCATTCATTAAATACGCTTACGTCAATTTCCAAATTTTTCAGCTGATCAATTTTACTTAGTAATGTTGATAGGTATCTTACATCATCAACACCTTCCCGAAAACCTTCCCACTGAATTGTGGATATTAAGTCATTACTTGTTGGATAAACAAAGGTCTCTTCCCTAAACCGTTTCTTCGGGTCATCAAAATCATTCCACACGCTTCCATAAGATTTAAAGTAGGCGTAATTCATTGCCCCATCGTAACCTGCCTTCCATAAGGCGAGTCCGTAGTTTCTTCTATAAATACCCGGATCTTCCTGCCCAACTTGCGGATTGTGATATGAGAATATTTCATTACCGAACGAATGATATTGTTCCGCTTGCTGTGGATTAAGTTTTCCATAAAGTATTGCTACATCTAGTAGGTCTCCTACAAGGTTTATTGCATCTCTATCCACTGCAACAAACATTTTTACACCAAGTTCTTTAACCGCTTTCCAACTTCTCCTTTGATTGATTAGATCTTTTCCGCCAGCTTCATCAACACCATAAACATAAAGCTGCCCAGAGCTCATCTCATCTATAATGCTTTTAGTGACTTTCACTTCAGATAGTAATGAATCAATTTCAGAATCAGTTTCGGGGTAATTGGAAAAAAGATCAATATCTACATGGAAAATTTTATCATCGGGAAATCCTAAAATCTTTCTTATTGTCAAATCTTTTTTTAATTCATCATTATTGTTATAAGTTGTAGGATACTTAATTCCATGGTTTTTCAAATCGGTCAACTCCATTGTTAGCTGTTCTTCATTTCTTCTATAATAGGAATACTGCTCAATATATTCCTTCAGCATTCCATGATAAAAAATGCCATATGTCATTATAGAAGATTGAAGATCAAACGGTAACACTTCTAACTCAATTTGCTGAGATTTAATAATCGTATCATCCACAACTATATCAATTCGGTTTTTGTAAATTCCCGGTATTGTGTTATCAGGTATTTTAATTGTGAACCATAATTGTTTAATTGAATTTGAGTCAATTGAAAAAGGTAATAATTTATCGCTATCAAAAACGTGTACTGAGTCAGGAAAAATACTTTCGGGGGAGGAGATATCAATATATTCAGCATTGCCTTCCCAGTTAATAATTCGCAGAAAATTGGTTGCAGTTGTTGTATCGACTAAAACGAGTGAATCATTCTTTAATAACAATTCTTGTGTAAATTTTTTTTTATCATATCTAATATCTTTTGAGGTTATACCTGCTTGATACCAGCCTTTCACAACAAATGCTTCCATGATCGAATCCGGAAGTTCTGATTCGCCTTCAAAATTGTTCCACTCAATTTTTATGTCAACAATCGGCTGGTCTGAAACTAACAACAGTGAAAAAGGTTCATACTCATTTTTACAAACTCTCAGTGATATATTATCAACCTCAATTTTTGTCCTAATAATATCAGCATTCATAATATCTATTCTTTGAGTAGCCGGCTGAAAATAAATTTTTAAATCCTCATTTGGATGGGGAGAACCGATAGAAGCGGAAATAAATGTTGTAAATAAAAAACTTGCAAAAATTGAAAGAATGGAAATAAATAGTTTTTTTTCTATTGTGCCAGTCTGCATAAAAGCATTGCCCGGTTTGGTTTAGATAACGGTTAAAAATTTATTTGAATGCTATTTAGTTAAAAACATTAATAACATAGAAACGAATGGGAGTATAAATGAAAAAGTAAAAATAAATTTTGCATAATTCTCTTTTATTCTGGCAATCACTTTAAAAAGCATATACAATATATAAGCTTGATAAAGACTAATATTTAGAAAACTGAGTTTATCATAGCCGACGATATTATTTATTACAAAAAGTAGTGCAACAAAAAGAATCATAGTTAAATCAATTCCAGTAAGCAATGCATCCTTGGAGCCGAAGACTTTTTCACGCATAAAAATGTAGATAATGACTGCAAGAATAATAAATGAAAATATCATGTTGAACATGTTCTCATAAAAGAATCCGGTCATTTCAATATTACTGTAAAGTGAATCGGACAAACTGCTAAGGATTAAAAATACGGCAGTATTTAAAAGAACAAAAATACCTGCAATTTCACGGGTTCTTCTATAATGAATAAATGCTAATGTTAATATAAACACTGCCATTATCATTAGGAAAATCAGTTCATCTCCGGAAAGAGTTGTTTTTACGGGCCAGAGTAATAGAAGAAGCATACCTGCAACTGCTGAGGCAAGGGGTATTAAGAATTTTTTATACACACCAATTAATTTGGTAGGGAGTTTAAGTACATTTTTTTCATAGATATTTGTATACGCGGTTGTAAAAATTTTAACTCGGTGGAAGATCGGCTCTATAAATAATTGTAAGACAGCAAAAATTGAAAATAAAATTACTGCCAGAGTTTGAAATCCTTGGAAATAAAAAAGTGCAATGATCAAATATATAATTGTTAAGCCCTGCACTATAAAAACTGTGTATTTGTGTTCAATTTTATTACCAAAAATCACATGATGTATATGTGTTTTATCAGGGTGAAAAGGATTTTTCCTTTTCAATATGCGGGTCAACATAACTTTCAATGTATCAATTATTGGAACCCCAAGCACAATTACAGCAAAGGTCAAATCCAATTCATCCAATGATAGCTTATTAGATATTGAGATAGATGAGAACAGCAGAAAAAAACCTAGTAATAATGATCCGGTATCGCCAAGGAAAATTTTAGCTGGATGTGCATTATAATTTAAAAATCCTAACAAGGTTCCGGCAAGCGCTGCCATGGATACCATCAACAATTCGTCTTGAAGAATATTTGCTAATACAAAAAACATTGAAAATACAAGCAATGAAAACCCGCTTGCTAAACCATCCAAACCATCCAAAAGGTTTACTGAATTTATAACACCAACCATGAATATACAGAGAACAATATAATCTAAAGGAGAAGGGAGTGCTACTCCAAGCAATTTAAGAGTTGAAAAGGAAGGTGAGAAATATGTTATGAGAAACATTGAGGCAATAAATATAAATAAAAATTTCACATGCCACTTTGTTGTCAAAATATCATCTAGAGTTCCGCAAACAGAAATGAGTAAAGCAGAAACAATTAAAAGCCTGATTGAATTTAGATCTGGGAAAAAGCTGAAGATCAATAGCATAACTACAATAAAAATTACAACACCACCCATTCTCGGTATTGTAGTTTTATTTATCCTGCGTTGGTCAGGTTTATCAACAATTTCAAATCTCTGTAAAAAAGTAATTAAATACGGAGTAAGAAAAATCGTAATAACTAAACCTGCAAAAAATATTAAGGGATATTTCATATAACTGTTTGTTTAATACTTTCTAAATAATTGTCAGCAATAATTTTTCTATCAAAATTTTCTTTTACATATTTGAAACCATTTTCACCAAGTTCATGAATTCTATCAATATCTTGTTTTAAACTTTCTATCTTTTCTATCAAATCATTTTCATTTTCGGGCTCAAAGAATAAACCGCATTGGGCATTTTCAACAATAGTTCTCGATTCACCATCGACACCAATTAAAATTGGTTTTTTCATTGCCATGCCTTCAAACAATTTTGATGGTATAACGGTTTTAAATAATGGATCCTTTTTTAGATGAACACAAAAGATATCTAATTTATTAATTATTGATGGAATTTGTTCCTTCGATTGGATTGGGAATACTTTAATGTTTAATAAACCTTTTTCCTTTATTGCATCTTCAATTTTGGATCTTTGAGCGCCGGAACCAACTATAACAAATTTAATATTTGAGTTTCTTAACTTATCTGCTGCATCAACTAATGTCCCAATTGAATGAGCAAGTCCTATAGTGCCGATATAACCAACTGAAAAACCATCATTTAGGAATTCATTTAACTCAACATCAACTATTGCTGTGCCGTTTGTAAACACATCAAAGGAAACGCCATTGAACATTATTTCTATTTTATCTGACTCAATTCCGCGGGCAACTAAATTATCTTTGAAAGATCTTGTAACAGAGATAATTTTTTTTGCTGATTTATATAAATTCAATTCCATTCTTTCAAGTATTCCAATGATGGTTTTATTTTTAATTGCACCAACGGCAATTATCGATTCGGGCCAAAGATCGCGAAGCTCAAGAATAAATGGTTTTCTTTTCAACTTTGAAATATACTTGCCTGCCAAACCACAAAAAAACTGGGGAGTTGTTGCAATAATCACATTAAATTTTATTCTTGAAAATAAGGTGTATAGAATTGCACCTAACATATAAATGAGAAAATTAAAAGTTCGTAATATAAATCCCTCGTTAGGTGTAATAAATGTCCAAAGCCTAACAACATTAATTCCATCGACAACTTCTTTTTGGATTAATTTATTTTTATAACCATCAAAAATTTTTCCGTCCGGATGGTTAGGGAAATTAGTTATAACTGTAACATCTGCTTCAGCTACCCATCTGCGGGTATGCTCAAGCGTTCTATTTGCGGGGGCATTAACTTCCGGGGAAAAGTAGTGGGTTAAAAACAATATATGAAGTCGTTTATTCATATAAAGCAAAACCCGATAGTGATTTGGTAGATAAATAACATATAATAGTTTTTCCTCTCTCTCTCAAAACTAATTTAAAATTAATTCGGAAAGCTAATTGTGATTTGTGGCAATATCCTGTTAAGGATTCTTTTGAATTTCAATAATTTAATAGAAAAATAACAATTACCGAACCAAAAAATATTAAATAATTTTAGAATGAAATTAGCTAATAAATAGCATTATTCCACTTTATTAAATTATTAATATTTAAGTTCCTATTAGAATTAATCAAAAAAATACGCGATTTGAGAACTAAAAACATAAAAATTGTAAAAATTAAAAATTTTTAATAAGATATTTTGTATTGAATATTGACAGGAAGGGAGGATGATTCATTAATAATAATATTAAAATTATCTAATTTTTTGCCAAATTGAGGACAATATGTACTATTTTCAATTTTCTTTTTCCCAGAGACAACTTTAATATCAATTTTTTGACTATCCAGTTTAATAGCGTATCCCTCATTTGTTTCAACCAAATCTGAGTTGGGAGCTAAATGAATATAGCTCTCGACTAAGTGTTCATTTTTACCAGAAATTTTTTCCGATATTATAATTTCTCTCTGCTTCTTATTTAGGGTAATTGTTCTTTCATGACAAATTTTATCGCCAATTAGTTTAGCGTATCCGTTGAAATTCCCTCTAAATTCAAAACCGTTCTCTGATTCAGCAAAGATTATGTTTGAAGGCTTGAATCTTCTGGCTACTCTAAAACTGTCCCAACATTCAACTTGGTCAACTTTATCGATAGCAACGGTATTATGCGACTTAGTGGATCTAAACTCTTCGCGTATCTTACCACGGGTATATTCGAAAACTCCACTATCTACTATAAATTTCTTTTTGTCTACTGATAATTCATAACTGAATATATCCGAATGAGCATGGGCAGGTAGATAATCAGGTCCAATTGCCCCGCCGTCAATTATCATATAAATATCTTCATCTTTGTAAATATAATAACCGGAATCAATGAAGGATGATTTAAATTTTGGTGTGTGATCTAATAACTGCTGAGCATAGGTAAAAAGTCTTTCTGTTGATGGTGCAATCTCAGTTGTTGAATCATTGAATAAAGCTATTTCTCCATTTGGGTGAGTATTTGATTTCAAAAAATCCAGCATTTTAATTACTATGGATGATAGAGTATTATAAAGATCATATGTTTTGGGTAGTAAATTTAAAATATCTAAAAATCCGTGAAGCATTATTGCATGATACATTTGAGTGAGTTCAAAATATCCTCCGTCATCAAAAACTTGAACTTGTAATTCTTTCGAAAATATTTTGATGCCTTTTCCCAACCATTTTTTCGATTGAGGAATTTCCTTAAAGTAAATTCCTGCGAAAACGAGTGCTTTTGCATTTTCCAAATAATGGTTACCAGGGTGATAAAATTCTAAATTTCTATATAAATATTCCGATTGCTGAAAAAGACTTTTCGTAACTAAATCATCATCGATATCAGCTTTAATCCAATTTACAATTCTTAAGGAAGTTGTGTACGGCGACCATCCGGTGCCGATGGGCAAGGGATTATATTCTATCCAATCTTTGCAAATATTTATTTGTTCTGATTTATCAAGCAGGTACAAGTAATTAAAATAATGTAGATTAAATTTCCAGAGAGGAGGCATTTCGTTCACTTGCCAGTCAATAGGCGAACCCAAATTTTCTTTTATATTTAAAAAACAAAAATTGCCTTTTAAAATTTCATCAGCAGAATTCCATGGATCGTGATTTAGGAATGAAGTTTTTGTATTGATCTGTCCTGAAATTTTTGATGCAGGGATTTTAATTTTTCTTAAATTTATTTTTTTCTTAAAAGCAGCATAAGCCCTTCCAATTGTCTGGCGGGTTTTAAGGTGTTTTATTGTGTGAAAATAATTAATGAGCATGTTGAACATATTTAATAACTACACTTGCCATTCAAAATCACTATCAAACATATCTACATTCCAGATGATTTTTTCTGAAAGAGCTAGTAATTCTGGTTTGTTGGTAAAGAAAATAAAAGGGGGTGTTTTAATTTTAATTTTTAATGATTTCTTTATAAATTCCGTCAAATCAGAATTAGAGGTGTACATTCTCATATATGAATATTTATTTCTTAGCGCCCAAAGCGCAAGGGACGAAACTAAAGCTAGTATGCTTTTTTTTCTATTTAAATCTGAAATCCACATAATATCTATAAAACTATTTTCTTTTCTTTGGTCAAGCTTAACAATACAACTAATATTTGGGTCATTCTTTAAAAATACTATTCGATACTTATTAACATTGGGAGAGTTTATCACACGCCAATTATAGTATTCATCATCACGTAAAGGAACTGCGGAGTTTTTGTCGTATGAAACTAGTGATTTAAATTTTGCATTCGATTTTTCCGTTATAGTTTCTAATAAAATATCAGCTCGATCAGCGGAGTATTGACTATAAGTAATAACAGGAATTATCTTATAAAAATAGTTTAAAATATTTCGTATAAATTTTGGTACAAACTTTGGAATCAATTGAGTGCTAAATGGATTTAACAGGTGATAGTGCATATAAGAATGTGGGGATTCTTTCCATCCAACTTTTTCTAGTAATGGTTTTGATTTTTCGTTTGGAAATCCTAGACAAACTTCAAAATAATTCATATTGTTTTTTTCAAGTTTAGTTGCTATTCCTTTACCTCGGTATTTAGGGTCAACAATCAAATCAATAAACCAGCCTGATGAATATGTTTTCCCATCGATCTTTATTTTCAATGGAATGGTCGCTGCTTGCCCAATAACATTTTCGTGGTCTATAACCACTAAAGGTGTTTGTTTATTTAAAAAATCGGAACGATTTAACCAGAACCAATTTTTCGAGAGAAATTTAGCACGATTTGGATAAAACTTTTCAAAAAATTTTATAAGTTCGTGTTCCTTAACCTCACATGCAGATTTAATTTTTATTTCGGTATCGTCAGAGTTCATTTAATTATTTTCCTTATTAACTTGTAATTGATTTGTAATGGATGATTTTATTTCCGGAAGTAAGTTTTCCATTACCTTATTCCAAGTATAATTGCTTTTTACATGGAGATAACCTGATTCGCCAAATTTTTTACACAATTCGGGTGAGGTTAATAGTTTCAACAATGATTCTTTTAATTGTTGAACATTTCCAGGTTCTACCATTAACCCATTTTCACCATTATTTAAAAAATCTGGAATAGCTCCAATATTTGTTGCAATAACGGGTAATTTATTTAACATTGCTTCGAGAAAAACAATTCCAAATGGTTCAAGTTTTGTGGGCAAACAAAATATTGAAGCTTCGGAATAGTGCTTATATAACTCTTCGATTTTAACTTTTCCAATAATATTACAATTATGGGCAACTATTTCGGGCGAACATCCTACAATAGTTAGTTGCGCTTCAGGAATTTCTTTTAGGATTTCTTTAAATGCCTCCAATAATTCAGGACCGCCTTTCCTCTCCCAATCAATGCCAACAAAAATTATGTTCTTATTAGTATAGTTATGATTATTTAAAGGCAGTATGCTTTCATTTTTTAAATTTGAACCTGCACGAATACAAATGACATTTTCAGGTTTACAACCATAATCATTAATTACTGAATTACGTACGTTTTGGCTATAAGTAAAAACTTTGGTTGAGTTTTGGTAAATGCTTGTTTCCCTTTTAATCCAACTATCAGAGAAAATTTTGTCTTTATTAAAGGAAGGGTAAGTTGAATTGGTCAAATGTGTATGGTCAGTATAAATGAAGTGTATGGTATTATAGGGTTTTGCATCAAAGATGGAATTTGTTTGGAATGAGAATTCATACTCGCCGGGAGAAATTATTGTGTTAATTAATTTCTTAACACTGTTAAAAATATATTGAGTTCTAAAAAAGCATTCCATAAACTTTTTCTTTTTTAAAAATAATTGTAGTCCGTAATTCAGAAAAACCATTATTGTATTTATAACGATTATATGTTTTCTATTTTTAATTTCCTTAAATAAATCTATGAATTCAATTTCATATTCTGAAAAATATTCTTGAAATTTTTTATACAAATTTATATTTATATGATGGTCATGCGTGCTTATAAAAGCTATTTTTTTCCCCATATGGACCCTTTTATTTTTCCTATCCAATTCTTTAATTTATTTCTAATTTTTAATAAGATTACAGTTGGACTTCTAAGAGTCGTGTATCCTAATCCATCAGTACAAGCAAGGTAGTTATACTCACTGATTTTAATAATATCAAACGTATGTGTTCCAAGCTCATTCCATGTAGCACCCTTACTTATACAAAATGGTTGTGATTCAATCTCCTGTTCAAAATCTTGTTCATTTAACTTCGTAATAATACTCATGTATAATTCTTGTCCATAGTAGTTAGCAGTGTTTTGAGCAAATCGTTTAATTGTGTCTTCATTTGTAATTCGGCCACCTGATCGAGAAGGAATTTGAAATCCATAACTGATTGGATTCTGGGGATGTGGTATCCACTTTCCTTCAAGATTGTCAGCACTCCAAATTTCTAGTCTAGATTCATCTTTCTTCTTTTTTATATTCAGGACATAAGTAAACATCCAAAACTTTTCTTTATAATATAGTATAGAATTATCTGTATAAGTATCACCTTCTAAAAGATTGGTGACATACTCCCACTCGGTTGGGAAATTTTTAGCTTTATACAATCTTACAGACTTATCTTGATATGATTCAGGTACAAGATAAATTGAATTATTCCACATAAAGATGTACGGATAAGAGAGGTGAAATTTTTCATTCAAGACAATTGAGCCATACTCCCAGTGTATCTTATCATTACTAACTGCATATGCTATTTCACCTTTTCCTGATCCTATATTTAGAACTTCAAAAAACAAATAATATTTATTTTCATCTGCAATTAAAAAAGGGTCCGCGAGAAATCCTGCAATGCAATCAGTAACATCATCCTTTGTCAATACGGGATTTTTCGGATGTTCTATTAGAGTATCAATAGAACTACCTTCATGAATACCTATTGACCACTGCTTAACACGAAAAGGATTTAGAGACACCAATTATTAAATCTCCCTAGTACTGGTTAGTTTTTGTTTTGAATTATATTTATGAATTTTTCTGTATTTGGTTTACTTTCAAATTGTTTAAAGGCATCAAAACAGTTTTTAGCCATAAAACTATAATTTTCCTTGTTTATATAATCTATTGCTGAAATTAGTTCAGTTATATTTTTAGGATTAACTAATTTCCCATGAATTCCATCTTTACAAATTTCACTTATTGATGATAAATTCGTCGCGATAATTGGTAGTCCAACTGAATATGCTTCGATTATAATCCCTGGATAACCTTCTTTGTAGCTTGGTAATAATACAACATCATATTGTCTCATTGCTGAAATGACTTCTTCCTTTTTTAGCATACCTCTATAACTAACATTTATTGAAGAAAAATCTGATACCTTAAAATCACTATTGGAAAATTGACCATAAAAATGAAATGAGTAGGACTCGTCAAAATTTCTAGAGGCTTCAAGTATTTCACCAACACCTTTATCTCTTATGATGTGACTAATAAATACGAATTTCTTCGTATATTCCTTTTTTATGTAAGTTTCAGCAACCCTCGGCCTTACATTAGGAAACCAGTAAGTATTTGTTCTTATCGAATTAAAATAATTAGTTAATTCTTTTGTTTCCACAAATAAATAATCAAACTTCTTAATTAATTCAATAATTTTTTTTTCGTTACTGGTGTATTGATTTCCAATTGTACTAATTAACTGCCCTCCAAATTTTCTTAGACTAGTTTTTTTATTATATATTTTGGCTATTAAGATTACTAATATTCCTAGATATATATAATCCCTTGAAGAGTGTAGTGAAATATGATCGACCTTGAAAGATTTAATAATTATTTTAAAGGTAATGCTTATTACTGCTAGAAATGAGTTTGAGTAATTTCGTTTATTTGTATCGATGACTTCAAATTGAATTTGACATTTACACAGTTGGTCTAGCAAATCACTAAATAATACTATTGCACCACCCGTTATTAGTTGATTTGACTTCGTTGGTAAAGGGCCAAGTAGTAATAATTTGAACATGGTCTTAAATCTATTTTATCAAATTGGAATAGTTTTTAACCGCTTTGGAGATGCTAAATTCCTTTGCCCTTTCAATAATGATATTTTTATTAATTGGATTTTCAATTGATACTATTATTGCTTCAGCCATTTTTTCATAGTCTTCAATAGGAACTAATTTACCAAACTCACCGCTATTTAATACTTCCCTAGGTCCGCTAGGGCAATCTGTAGAGACTACTGGGCAACCACATGCTAAAGCTTGTATTAAAACCCCAGGTAATCCCTCCCATTTCGATGACAAGACAAAGAGAGTTGACTTGTTCATATAAGCAAAAGGGTTTTTGGTAAATCCTGGTAAGTCAACTATATCCTCAAGATTTAATTCATGAATTAAACTTGTTACCTTTTCATATTCTACTGGTGTTCCACCCTCTTCTTTTTTACCAGAGCCCAAAATTATTAATCTAACATCAATTTGCTTTTTAACAATTTCAAACGCTCTAATTAGCGTGCAAAAGTCTTTCTGTGGAGTAATTCTTCCGACACCTAAAATAACTGGTGTACCTTCGCGGTACCAAGGATGATCTATTTTTTGAATTGATAATTCAAATACTTCCTTATTTACAACTGGATTATAAATAACAGATAATTTGTTTTTGCTTAACCGTTTAAAGTGTTTTTCTATATCATCGGTTACACCACGCGAAACGCCAACAATATTGTCGGCATAAGGATAAAGAAATCTTGCAGCATGATATATTACTTTATCCCAAAAACTGTTTTGCATCTTAGTATATACGCTAAAAGTATTCGCCTCTCTCAGAATAATTTGAGTATTTACACCCGATATTTTTTTACTTATTACTGCTGCAATATTGACACGATTGAGTGTTGAGATTAGAACTGTTGGTTTATGGTCCCGCAAATAATTTGTAATCCTAAAGATCGATGAAAGTGCTCGACTAACCTTTAATTCAATAATATTTATATTTGAAGGAACATTTCTCAAATATGCACCTTCTGCTTTAAATAACACTAGATCAACTTTGAATTTTTCTTCTGAAAATCCTATTGCAAGATTTAGCATCATTCTTTCAGCGCCCGCACCACCTACATTAGGCAATAAAAATGCGATATGTTTTTTATTTATCATTTATTTGATTTTTATTTTGCAGCCATGAACAATATTTCTCAATCCCGTCTTTTACTTTTACAGTTGGCCTGTAATTAAGAATACTTTCCGCTTTTGATATATCAGCAAATGTTGTATTGACATCTCCAGGCTGCTTCTCAGCATATTTAATTTTGGCTTTTTTCTCTAAATTCATCTCAAGATTCTTTACCAGTTCTGAAAGTTTTACTACTTGTGACTCGCCCAAGTTAAAAATTTCATATCCCTTAACTTTGTCTATACATGCTTCAATTCCATCGAGGATATCATCTATATATGTGTAGTCCCTAGATGTTGTATTAGCTTTGTCATAAAGCGTGATTGTTTCATCGTTTAAAATTTTGTTAGCAAATTTTGCAATTGCCATTTCAGGTCGTTGTCTAGGTCCGTAAACAGTAAAAAATCTTAAAGCAAAAACATCCATATTATAAAGGTGGTGATAAGTATGACAAATTAACTCACCACTCTTTTTTGAAGCAGCATATGGTGAAATCGGGAAATCAACAATATCGGTTTCCTTGAATGGTACCTTTTTGTTATTACCATATACAGATGATGATGATGCGAAAATTAATTTTTTAACATCGTGTTTTACCATCGCATCCAGTAAGTTTACTGTTCCCGTAACATTATTTTCAAAGTAACCCTTTGGATCTTGTATTGAAGGACGAACACCTGCCTTTGCTGCAAGGTGAATTACCTTGTGAATTCTATTTTGTGAAAAGACTGAATTTAGAAATTCTGTGTCTAGTAAATCGCCTTCCAAAAAAATAAACGATTTGTTTTTCTTAAAAGATGAAATATTATTTTCTTTTATAGCTCTAGAGTAGAATGGATCAAAATTATCTATACCTACTATTCTTGATCCTTTATTTATCAATCTATCTATTAAGTTAGAACCAATAAAACCGGCTGCTCCGGTGATTAAAACACTATTTTCTTTAAGCGTATTATTTGACATAATTTAAATTTTGATGATTATAAATTTGAATAAATTTCACTCATTTTTTCAGCGTAATTAATTTTAGCAAAGTTTTGAAATCCAATTTTTGAAATTTCATCACGTGACAATTTGGATGAAGAGCTAAAATAATCACTAAATTTTTTAATTTGCTCTTCAGCCGGACTCTCATTTCTTAAAACGATTCCTAGATTATTATCGTCCACAAAATTACTGTAGTCACCGATGCCATCAGAAATTAATACTGAAAGTCCCGTCATAATATACTCAGCAAATTTTGTTGGGGCCGCAACTTCATTTAGTGGATGGTTTTCTCGTAAAAGTATCCCCATATCAGAAGCCATTAAATAATGCGGCACTTCCTCTCTTCCTGCTTGCTTAATTAAATAGGTGCCATCTTGCAAATTTTCAGATGCATATTTTTTTGCTTCATCGGTTTGACTAGTGAGAATAATAAAATATAAATTATTCCACTTACTCATTAAATTTTTCAAAATTTGAAATACTTTATCAGTATAATGCCAGTAACCAATTCCTCCAGGGTAAACAAATACAAATTTTTCATTTACCCCCAGCTCGGTTCTTATTCTTTCCCTAATTTCAGAATTAAAGAAAAAATTATGATGATCTGCCAAGCAAGGTATAACATCCATTCTCTCAGAATTGGCTTTATATTTTTCAATAACTCTTTCTTTAAGGACATTGGAAACACAAAAAATATGGTTTACATTTTTAACTATTTCACTTTGAATTTTTAAATCGATAAGAGCGGTTTCTTCCATTTTTTCCGCGGGAATATTTTGAATTTCTGCATGATAGTTACTCTCAGCGGCATAATCTCCTCTTATATCATATACTATTCGAATATTGTTAAAATATTTTTTTAACTTTATCGCGACCCTAGTTACAAACACGCCCCGAGAATGAAGAATGATCTTTTCTCTTTTTCGATGTTTCAAAAACTTAAAATATAGTATCGAGGCTCCAATAAATTGACTAAGCTTTCCATAAGACCGAGCTGTTGGAAAGAAACTTACTTTGGCATTAATTGTTTCAAGAATTTCTTTCTTGTGCCTTTTCAATTCCCGGAATCCCTTTATATAAGCACCCAATCGAATTAAAAAAATAATATTAAAGGTAAGATTATTTTCTTCTTTCAGCATTTGCAGATATTCTATGACCTGTGAACTCACAACTGCTTTTGGATATTCTTGAACAAGAGAGTAATAGACTCTATCCATTTAATTAAATCTCATTTTTTTACAGAATGATAATTTAGCGATAACTCAGTGCACTCTACCGTCTCCAAATACCCTTCTGTAAAAAATTCCAACTTTTGATCTGATGCGTTCAATTCAAAAGAATTAATTTTAAACTTATTTGTTGAATCTAAATTAATAAACATTCCACATACAAGTGGAAATTGTTGATTGTACTCAATGCGAACAATTGATGATTCATATTTCTCTCCATACTTATCTGAAGCCCAACCATCAATTGGGTCTAATTTTCCCTTTGCAGTATTTATTATTGATTCATGGCTGCTAAAAGTTAAAATGGACATTGAATCCAAATCATTTATGTAAGATAAACAAATTTCATTGTTTTTTACATCGATATTTAAATTTCGAGTATCAATGTTTAAATTTTGACTTATTTTGTGCTCTCCATCACCTTCCAAAATATCAAGTACCAGAATATATTTCTGCTTTACAAATAACAACTTACGTCGATGGCTTATCCCAATCGAATGATAACCGGTACTCGTCATATCAATAAAATCATATTCCTTTGTGTGCAAAACACTGTTTAGTTTTGATAATGGTATTGATGGTAATCCGAATCTTGAAGCTGTAACATTTGCACTATCAACACCGTCAACTGAAACCGTATTATGACAAAAAGTTTTTCGGTAATAGAACCTCCAATCATCGTGAAAACTATAGAGATAAGTTCCCGGATCAATTAAAATTGATCTGCCGTTTTTATATAATTCGAAGCTTAAAAAATCAGCATGATTATGACTTGTGGAAACATTTTTTCTTAACTTAGTTGGTCCGCCGCGAAATACTAAATGTGCTGCCTGCGTATCAACTCCGTCTCTAAATACAGCAAATCCCGTCGGCTCAAAAGATTTTGATAGAATTATGTTTTCTGACTCATGAATTACATTGAACTTACTTAAACCTTCACTACCTAATAACCAAAATGCTTCTTCAAAAAACTTTGGTGAAAGCTTTTTGAAGTCGGCTCGATTAAATAAAACAGATCCTGCAGATAAATAATATCTTCTTTCATTTTCATCAACTTCGGAAAGTCTAAATGTTCTGCCGGAATCGTTGTCACCAATTTTGGGAATTGAGCCATCCGGCTTTGTAAAATATGAAGCATATTCTATCATCATTTCAATCCGGTTACTAATTTCTTTTGAAAGCGAATGCCCATTTTGAATTAATAGCACGTAGGTTTGAAGAAAAGAATCTAGCACAAACAAGTGATAATTTGTAGAGAGTTCAGCACTTGGTCCTGATTCCCAAATTTGTTTTAAAACTTCGCGTTTATAAATTTTTAATGAAATCCTAAACCATTTTTTTGATTTTTTAAATTCGGGAAACATCATAGAAAAAATTAAAAGCCCGCAAATTTCAGATACTAAATGATTATGTGTTGTTAAACCACGAGAGAGAGTTAAAAAAGTAAATTCGGCATGCTGATACAATGATTTTAAAAAATCAATTTTTAATTTCTCAGAAAATGAAACTGAATCTTTAAAGAAATAAAATGCCCAAATCCATGACATCATTCTAATTCCCGTTTCTTGTGAATGAAGCCAATTAATGCCATATCCACATGGGTTTGTTTTAATCCAGCTTTCTACTAATTCCGAAAACTTTTGAGCATACTTTTGATCACCTGAATTAAAATATGCTTTGCCCAAGGTTATAAAAAATTGTTGTCGGTTTAATTCCCATACTTCTCTTACATCACCGGGACGCTTTTCGGTTGAGTAGTCAAGGTCCATAAAAAAATCTAGAGGCCATGAATTGTTGTTGTTAAATGTTGAATGCCAATTAATTTGATCTTTAAATCGCGGACACCTTGGAGTTATCCAGGTGAAGTCGTGATTGATAATTTGATCTGCTCTTTTTATAGTTTCCTCATTCTCAACTGAGAAATTATTTTTGTAAATATGATTTTCATCATTATGAAAAAAAGGAAAAAAGTTCGGCGTAGTTCTGATATTGAAATGTAAAAGCAGTTTTGAAAGATCAGACTTATTTTTTTTAAATTGGCTGCTACTTAATAAATTCAAAAATTCTGCATCATTTAAACTTGTATTGTTATTTTGATATTTATTTCTAATGTACTTTTTTAAAATGGGTCTGAGAATTCGGTTGAAGTAAATAGTTTTAATTGAATCCTTTACCCCTTCTTCGTTTAGTTTTTTTATTATTTTGGAAATCAAATTCATTATTGAGCAAAAATATTATTGATTGATTGTTGTATTTTCCAGTTCGTTGAAATGTTCTGTAAGACCTCTACTGGATAAAAGGATAATTACAATCATTGAAATTAATGAAGCGGTTGTTTGAGCAATAGCAGCCCCAATAACACCGATATAACTTATAAAAAAATAATTCAAACCTAAAGAAAGAGGTACGTATATAGACGATGAAAAAAAATTGTATCTCATTTTACCAACAGCAATAACCGAAGTAGCGATGAGAGCAGCATTGCTATGAAATATAAATCCAACTGCAAGTATCATAAAATAGATACTCGTATTAGCATATTCCTCTCCATAAAACAATTTCACAAATATTGGAATTGCAATTGAACCTGCCACAGCAACACCTATGGCAAGAAGAAACATTAATCTTTTATATTTTTTTAGTACACGGAAAAACTCTTCTCGATTATTTTGCTTTTCAGAAAAATAAGGAAGTGCTATATCTCTAACAGTTTTTGTTATTTCGCGAACCGGAACCATAAATAAAGCTGCAGCACTATAATAACCAAACTCATCCCTATCAAGGGTAAGGAAATTGAGCATTAGCACATCCATAAAATTTCCGACGGTTGTTATAGAGTTAGCGGCGACACTCCATTTTGCAAGAAAAAAACTTGAACTAAAAGTATTTTCTACAACGATGGGATTTTTAATTAAGTCCTTGAGATAACGATAAATAAGAGGAAGAATAAAATATCCTAAAACAACCAAAGCAAATATATATCCATTAAGTCCCCAAAAATATGTTAATAGTATAATAGCAGTAAGATTTATAAATCGGGCATAAATATTTACAGTTGCAATTTCTTTTATTTGCTTCATTGCTTGAAGATAGGAAACAAACAAATTAAGAATTACTCCAGCAGGAATTGACAGCATGAAGTAAGGTAATAAATCATTAATTTTTTCGTCAGGAGAAAGTACTGAAAACTTTGCTAATAAATAAAGAATGATTAGGACGATAAATATTGATGAAGCTGTGTAAAGTAAATTTTTTCTAAATATATAAGCCTTTTCTTCAACTGGTCTTAATTCAGAACATAGTTTTAATATTGAAGTATTAAAACCAAATGTAGCCACAATAAATGCAATCTGTGTAATGGCTCTCATTGTAGCAATTTGCCCAAGTTCTTCCGGAGTTAACCATTTAACTACCAGCAGAGTAGAAACTGACCCTACAATTTTGAGGAGAATGTTAGAAGAAAGTAAATGGAAAAAACCTTTCTTCCCAATGTCTTCAAGTAATATTTTAAGCTTTTTAATACTCTGAGTAAAATCCATTATTATTGTTTATAGTATTATTACTGTTTAAGAATTATTTGCTAACGATAAGTAAATAAATATAATAATAATGTTATCATTTATGAATAAGGAAAATAATTTTTGGATTAATTATTACGGATTCTATTTTGTAGATATTGATTTGAAATATTTGAAAAGAGATTTGACATTTTATAATACCTCTTTCCAAGAGAGATATTATTTTCTCTAAATTTAATATTATCTGATGATAGCTTCTGGATGGACATTGCGTACATAAAATTGACTTTGGAAAGTAGAATATTTTTTGCGTCATTAACATTATTACAAAACTTCGTATTGATTATTTCTGAATGAATTATCCTTTTTCCTGTATCGATTCCCTCATCTATTATAAAAGTCGAAATTCCAGTTTCATCTCCATTAAAAATGCTCCACGCAACCACATTTTTTCCTCTATATTTTGGTAAAGTTCCTAAATGAGCATTTAATAACCCAACTTTAAAGCACTCAAGTAATTCTTTTCTATAAATCACATTTATTCCATGTATACCAATTTCAGGAGTAATATTTTTTAACCACTTAATTACTTTCGGAGAATGAATTGATTTATACGTGAGTAATATTTGTGAATTTGTCAGGAAGGAAAACATTGCAATTTTTTGCTTCAGCGATAGTCGAAATATAAAATGGAACAAGACCCTTAACCAAAATTTATATTTGTTACTTGTTTTGGATCCACAGATGAGGACATAAAATTTATTGTTTGAATTTATATTTATTCCAAAATAATTATTTAAGGCACTCTTTACGTCCGAACTTAGGATGACTATTTTCATTACGATTTCAGATCATTGATGTGATAAAGTAATATTCTCTTATACTCAAGTAAAAATAATTGAATTTCATTATTGGAAAAATCAAGATCTGAATAGTTTATTTCCTCATAAATGTTATTCCAAGCATCTAAATATCTATAATCATTTGTCCTCGCATGATTTTGTAATAAAAAAATTGAATTTAATAATTGGGTTAAAAATAATTCATGATTTTTTCGAAATTTAGGTAGTTGCCCAACCATTATTTTTCTAAGAACTTCTTCTGCATCAATCATTAGATCTGTTTGGGATTTTTCAGAATATTCAATGTTTTGAATATTTCCAATTTCCTTTAATCTTCCTTTTAGAGCTTCACTCATTATCTGGATGTTAATTTTCATTATTATTTTTCATTACAATCTTGTACATATTCTTTGCAATATTTTTATTAAGCTCCTGGGCAGTAATTACCTTTAGATCGGAACTTTTGGAAATATATTTTGCAAATCGTTCGAAGGGTTTAAAGTTTCCTATATTTTTAGTATGATTTTCTATAACAATCGGTATAACTTCTAAACCAGTCTTATCTGCATGAGTTCTAATTTCATTAATCATTTTTGTAAAAAGATAATAATTCAAATGTGCTAAATCTGAAATTTTAAGTTGCTTAATAAACATAGATTTTATTCTCTCAGAAATTGAAAAATGCTTCTTTTTACCCAAACCTCTATTATAATCCTCCAATTCATAACCAGCATTTACTATTGGTGCCGAGCGAGGTGTTAGAAACTTATTAAAAAATTGAAATTTATGTCCCATGAATTTTACATTTCTGAATTTATAAAGTAAACTTAAATCAAGTCGGTCTCTTTCGTAGAAACTAAATGTTGGTAATGAAATAATTGGTGATACTGTTGAACTTAATTTTCGTGCATCATCCATCCTCGGGTAAAATGGTAAGAATGTTTCCTCCAAATTCCTATAATCTATATCTACTCTATTAATTTCTCTTAAATTATTAACTAAACTGAATTCCAGTTTGATTGAATTTTTAGCAAGTATTGATAATATGTTTTTATCCGGTGCAATTACCCAGGATCCACCTCTAAACGCTATGCAATTGTAGTCACTATCAATTGGTTTTAGAAGGCTATTTAAGTATTCCTTCCCCTCTTTAATCAGTGCATCTATGCTTTGAGGAGAATGTTTAATAATGCTCCAATCCGATGTTAATTCCCATTTGCCATCTAAATATTTGGCATTAATCCATTGAGGATGAATGTGAATTTGAAAATCATGCCCCCTTTTGTAAGTGCTTTTGACGATTTCTTCCCATTCCTTAGCAATGTCATGTAATTTGCTATTTGTTTTTCCCAACTTTAGATGAAAGAATTGCTGCATAATTTCAGCCATGAATGTTCCTTTAATACCAAAGTCATCATAAATTTTAGTAAGCTTTCTTATAGTATCAAATTGAATTTCTTGAATATTCCCAGTTCCGTCTCCTCTCAATTCCCAATCATCGGTTAAAATTAAATGAATCATAATGTATCATACCTCTTAAATGTTTGTGCCTATTTGCATTTACCCTATTAAATTTTGTCTAATTGTTTATAGATTTCAATTATCTTCATAAATGAATCATCATTCTGTAAATGTATAATTTCATTTTGAGGATGATCAACTTTTAAAACTTCTTTCACCATTTCAGTATAAGAATTAACATCTCTATTTCTAAAAACATGAGTTCCTTTTGGTCTTTCTACGGCATCACTTGCAACAGCGGGAATGCCAAGAGAAATTGCTTCACGAATTGATAGAGCGTCTCCATCTGTATTTGTTGGTCTTACAAAAACATCGCTCTTTTCTAGAACAGGGTAAAACGCTATTTTTTCGGTTACAAATAAAAAATTATTTGAAATACCTAAATGGTATATTTTTTTATTTAATTCTTCAAAATACTCTTCTTTACCAATACTAGGTAAGCAGAATATAAATCCAATACTTGGATAATCTCCCTGTAAATTTTTACAGAGGTCAACACACATATCTAAACCATATAAATCTTCATTTTCATAAAATTCAATCTTAGAAGCATTTGCAGAGACAATTGGTTCATGTGAATTAATAAAATCCCATATACTTTTTGGAATATCATCATAATCCTTTTGGATTTTTTCGGGAGATAGATAAGGATGTAAAACTGTGATTTTGCTTTTTTCTGCACCCCATTCAACTAATTTATTTTTTATATCTGAATTTGTAACAGTAAAAAAATGTTTGCCAGATAAAGCAATTTTTAAGTATATCTTTTCAAACCAGCCAAAATTTATATATTCATCCCTTAAGCTATGGATTGTAAAAACAAGTTTTAAGTTTGGATTTAATTTTGAGGCGATGTTTAAGGAAGCCCTGTATTTCCAATTTTTTGTGTGATAATGCACAATTTTCTTTTTATTCCTATCAGTAAAAATCAGTTTAAATAATACTGATCGGAAATTTTTTAATCTAAAACTATTCTTTACGCTATACATTTTAGTGGAAGTTTGGTGCTGTTGTAAATCTGATTTATAATTTAATATAAGATTTTTGATTTTAACCAGAATAGAAATCGGTGGTAAATCAGTATCATCATAAAACCTTACATCGAAATTTGCTTTTTCTAATTTTTGAATTAATCGACTGACGTGTATCGTGATACCGCCTATTGGGGGAGGATATTGTCCAATTATATGTATTTGCATTTTCTAATGTATTTGAGAGTTTACTGTGGGTGGTTTATTTTCCTTGATTAAGAAGTCATTATTCTTAGATACTAGAATCTTATGACTAAGAGACATTGATAATCCTAATACGACGGCAATAATATAATTCAATTTAAATTGATTTCTAAATAATGGTTCGGTTAAACCCATAAGCATAAATCCAGTAATCATTAAAAGCAAAAATGCTAAACTGAGCTTATAATTTTCGTCATTAGATCTTTTAAATGCCTTAATATTCGTAACTAAGCTGTAAATAATTATAAACATTATCGCAATAAATCCTAAATATCCATTCTGAACTAAAAAGTGTAAATACATATTATGAGGATTTGCCCAATGCAAATTGGCGTAAGTAGCTAATTTTTCCATGTAGTTGTAATCAGCAAGACCAACACCTAAAGGATAATCCTTAACCATTGTAAAAGTGTGCTGCCAGATAACCTCACGTGGAGAGTCTGTACCTTTTTTTGTCATTTCCTCAATTGCACGTTCAACAAATTCTTGAATATATTCATTAAATACCGAGTCAACGACTATAAGTAAAACGATAATAAAGGTAGCTCCAAATAAAATTTGCTTTGCATTTACCTTAAAAAAGAAAAGACTGATAATAAGATTTGTTGCAACAAATAATAAGGCTCCTCTACTAGCGCCAAATATAGTTGCTGCTAACATTAACATAATTGAAATGCCGGCTAAAAGTTTTATCCATGATTCTTTTTCACTAAAGAGAAAAAGTAAGCAGCCTGGAATTGTCATTACAAAAAATGCCGAAAGTGAGTTTACATTTCCAAAAAATCCTCCATATCGCCACTGACCTTCGGCGAGGTCTCTCCCCGAAGCTACCATTTCTGATCCTCTGAGAAGTTCTAGGTTTTTTCCTGTCATAATAGAAAATAATTGCCCTACAGCAGTTAAAAATGCAAAAAATAGAATCATCATAACAATTTTGTAAATATCGTTCGGATTTTCAAAAGTTTGATATCCCAAAAAAAGAAAAACTGCAAATCCCATAAAGTACGTTAGGAAAACTTCAATATTTAGATCACGATAAACAATACCTTTAGCACTTCCAATTAAGATTCCAATGATTGAAGACACTAGAAACAAAAATAATGCACTGATGATATATTTTGGAAATTTCACTCTTTTTTGATGCCAAAGAATCGAAACAAGCGCTGTAATCCCGAATATTAGAGTTATACTAATTTTAAAGTAATCAGTGATTGGTAATCTACTAATAATTATATTTTCTGTGTATATTAAAACAAAAAGGGGCGCAGCAATTTTTATGGTAGGGTTTTTTATTTTAAATAAAACAAACAGAAAAATCGGAGCCATAAAAAAGTAAACAGTGTATTTAGATGTAAGTTTTCCGAATAAATTTAGGTAGAGGAGTAGGAGGGAAATTATAATAATATTTAATAGTATTACAACCCGATATTGTTTAGCAAATATGAAGTTAAATAAGTGGTTCATAATACAATTAGATTATTTTAAGCTGTGGAAATATTGGTTTCATACTATTAGTAAAAGTGAAAGGATTTTGATAAATAGTTTCAAGATTAGAAATTACTTACTGACTTCCCTTACAAGCACCAAAATACTTGCAGCAACAGCTAGGGGTGTAGCAATAATTCCAAAGATTTCATTCCAAGTCACGATTGCACTGTAATCGATTACAATCGTATCTTCATTTCTTAATGCTAGTTCGGAATCACTAATGCTTTCCGGGTCTTCCAAATCAACTTCGAGCAAAATTCTTCTGCCATCTTTAGTTACACGATATATCATTATCTCATCCATTACTGCATGTGTTTTAGGCCCTCCTGCTAGAGTAATAAGTTGAATCAAGTTTGTTGAAATTGGAATTTCGTATCGTCCCGGATAGTTTATGTATCCCCAAATATTGATATTTATTTTTAGCTCACCTGGAATATCTTCAACTATGTAATTTGCTGATGATCTGCTTTGACTAAAAATTTGAGAAGAAATAAATAACAAGCAAAGTAATAATAGTGATTGAAATATTTTCATTCCATTTCCTTTAATATCTAATACTTAAATGATAAATAAAATTAAATTTAGTCATTGGTTTCATCAAAATCAGCTAAAATTTCATCATCGGGAAAGCGCCCAAACTTATCAGGTCGTAATAATTTTCTTGTTCGAATATTTTTGTTTTTTATTCCATCTTTTCCATTTCGTTTGCTTTTCTTTCCAGATGCTTCGCCCGAATAGAATCCATAATATTGTCCATAGTAAGATGTTAATTTAGAATTATCATAATCGTTTAGAACAACACCGCCAATTTTAATATTAAACTGTTCGAACAGTTTATTAGCTCTGTTTAATTCCTCAACATTTGTTTTATCTGCTCTGGCAATAAGAATTACTTCATCAACTAACTTTGCCAAATGAATAGCATCAGTGACTGCATTTACAGGTGGTGTGTCAAAAATTACAAAGTCATAAATCTCAGAAACCTGCGCAATAAAGGTTTTCATTTTTTTTGATGTTAAAACTAAAGCCGGATTATCGGAAAACTCTATCGAAGTAATAAAATGTAATCCTGTTACGTGAGCTTTTCTTGTAACTTCTTCCAAAGTACACTTTCCGTACAGGTAGTGGGGTAGTGATGGTTTTGGTGAAACATCGAAATATTTATGAACTGATGGTTTCCTCATATCGGTATCAATTAACAAAACTTTTTTACCAGAATTTGCTAAAGTGATAGCTAAGTTTGAAGCCGTTGCACTTTTACCTTCACCGGGACCTGAACTTGTAACGACTAATGTTTTAATATCTTTATCTAAAAGTGAGTATGATAAATACAACTGCAACCTTTGATATGATTCCATTGCAATTGAGTAAGAACTTTTTGCAGAGAGCAGTTTTGTATCACTTGAATTGTCACCACTCTCTAAAAATTTACTTTCGGTTGGAGATGATTCAAGTCTTGGAATCGTGGATATTAGTCTGAAGCCCAAGGACTCTACGTCTTCAGGTGATCTTACATAGTGAAACATAAAATTTAATAGATATGCAATCGAAACACCAAATAGTAATCCTAAAATTAAACCGACAGCCAAATTAACTACAAGTCTTGGGCTAACAGGTGTTGGGTTTACTACCGCCTTATCAATAATTTGCACTCTTCCAAAGGTTGATAGTTCTGCAATCTTTGCTTCACGATAGCGTTCTTCTAAATGTAAGTACTGTTTCTCACTTTTTTCTTTATTTAATTTCAGGCGAGCCAGTACCGTATTTTGTTGAGGTAATTTTGCAAATTGCTGTTCGTAACGATCGAGATGTTTTTTAATTGCTACTCTACTCAATGAAAGGGCCGAGCTTTTTAGCTGCAGTTTTTGAATTTCACCCGTATATCTTGAAACTAAATTTTGATTTAATTGATCAGAGTTCTCTTCAAATGAAATATTGGGTAGAGTATTATTAATATATTCATTTGTCCTAGCGGTCAATAAAGCTCTAAGCGAATCAATAGTTTGATCTTGCTTTTCAAATTGAACAATGTAATCGGGATTATTGGCTTCTGCACGACTTACAATTCTGGAAATATCTCTTTGTGATTCATACTTAGCAATTTCTTCCTGTAATCTTTTTATATAGATATCATCTGCATTAACGATTTTTTCAGTCATTAAGGGAATAATTTTTTCTAATTCAACCTTATAATTTTCTAAAAGCAGAACAGTCTTATCATATTCAAGTTGATTTTCTTCGAGATCAGTTTCAAGGCTTGAAATTCTTGTAATTAATTGTTCGCTTTGGCTTGATAACTCTGAAACATTCTCTTGCTCTAAGTAATCCTGCAGAGCTACCTCACTTTTTCTAAGCTCGGTTTCAATTTGACTAATTTGCTCTTCCAAAAACAATCTAATATCTGAAGCGTTACTTCTGCTTCTGACCAAATCTAATTCATAGTATGATTCAGCATAAAGGTTTGCCGTAATTGCCGCTTCTTTTGGGTTCCCACTCGCGATAGAAATTCTCATTATATCATTAAGTTTACCAGATGAAATCGCACTCCTCGCAATAACCGAAGAAGCGATATAATCCAAAATAATTTTATTCTTTGGGTCTTTTATTCCCATTGTATTAATTGCACCGCTAACGACAAGAAGAGTATCTTTACGGTTGGTGGTATCAATGTAAAATCTTTCCGCAAGTTTCTCTGCCACTTTGTTTAGCAGATTGTTGGACTGTAGTACAGCGATCTCATTTTCCAAATTTCGAGAAGCCCCGCCCGTGTAGTCTTCAATGCCCGCGCCGCTGCTTATCTTTTCAGGTTCAACAATAATCGTAACCGTTGATTGATAGCTATATGGCTGACTTTTGGTATAGAAGTAAACTACGAAGACCGTGATAAGTAATGTGGCAATAATGGTCCATTTGTGCCTAAAAATTATTTCGAGGTGCCGCAGTACTTTATTACGTTCGTTTGAAAAATTATTAAATCCGTTTCGATCCATGAAGAATTATCTCTTAATTTTTTAATGCATACAATAATAACAATAAATCCAAAGAATAATATGACTAGACTTTGGATTTATTTATACAAACCATTTCTAATATTGTGTCAAAAAAATTACATAATTATTTTAATAACTGCATTTTATTTACTTTAATCATCCCATCTGCTTCTAGTTTATAAAGATAAATACCGCTATTTAAATTTGAAGCATCAAAGTTAACAGAATAATAACCTGATTCTTTTAACTCGTTTATTAAAACTGAAATTTCCTCCCCAATTATATTATATACTGAGAGTTTAACAAATGAAAGCTTACTCAAATTAAAAGTGATATTTGTAGTTGGGTTAAATGGATTTGGATAATTCTGCTCCAATTCTGTTGAATTTGGTACTCCAATTGTAATAAATATTTCATTGGAATATTCATATTTGCCATCGTTATCAATTTGCTTTAGTCGATAATAAAAACTACCTGTATTCAATTTGTTGTCATAATAGTTGTATTCATTTTTACTACTACTGGTTCCATTGCCAATAACAAAACTTAACAATTCCCAAGACGAATCTTCATTAGAGTTTTTTCTCTCAACTTCAAACCCATAGTTATCTATTTCTGATGCTGTGCTCCAATAAAGTAGAACCCCCACATCCTGCAAACTGGCTGTAAAGGAAATTAACTCAACTGGTAAAGGACCCTCAGCATATGTTATGTTACTGTATCCACTACCGCTTCCTCCAAGGAATTGGGCAAAACTTGTAGACGTAATTATAAAAACTAAAAATACTATTGAAAATTTATTTTTCATTTTTTTTCTCCAAAATTAAAATTATGGTGCAGTTCTAACTGCTCTAAAACCATGGGTATTTACTCTTGTATTGAATTCTATATAGCTGTATTGCCTTTCAGAAACTCTTAAGTTGGTTGCAGGATCACTAAACCCGTTTCCTCTAAATCCCTTATGAGTAGGCCAGTTTGTTACATTTGCATTTCCTGTGGCATCTAGCGAACCATTACCGTGAGCACCGTCAAATGCCCTGGTGCCTGAAGTTGAGACGGGGACAACTTGTTCAGCTAAATTTCCACTCATCTCCATAACTCCATAATATGTTGATCCTGAACGTAAACGAGTGCCACTTCCATCAGCAAAAATCCCGCATCTAAATGGACCGTCATCACCTGCATCTCTTGAAGAAGTATAACAAGCATTTCCTTCACTTATTAGAGTAACCGCTTCATTTGCTGCGGCATTATTTGTTAACGAATATGCAGGTGCTCCTTTGATATTTGTGGACCCCCAAGCATATTCATTTACAACTGCAGAGTTTGGACCTCTACATGCTTTCTCAAATTCCAGTTCAGTCATTGGTCTTATTCCAGCCCAGTCAGCATATGCTTTTGAGTCTTCCCAATTTAAAAAATTTGCGGCAATATGTGCTCCATCTCCAGTGGTTGCATCGCCATTCTTATCAATAAAAACAGTAATAGGCCCTGTTGCAGGTAATGTTGTGGAACATCTTATTGAATTTCTGTATTTGGTCCCGGTGCCAACCATAACATATGTATTTAATGGATCTACACTAGTTCCGCTTATATTCACAAAAGTTCTTGTGTTTTGTTGTGTTCGGGTTAAGCAATTTAAAAAATCTGCATACTGCTGCTGTGAAATTTCATATTTCATTATATAAAATGAGTCGTAGCCTTTTGGGAATGCCGCAGGAAGTGTTTGGCTTGCAGCATCATCAAAATCATCACCACTTGGAAATAAAAACTGTCCAGTTTTATTGTTATTACCGATGCTTCCGGCACCGCCGCCGCCAAGCGTTAAAGATCCTTCCCCTGTTATTTGGAAAGGACTACCAGAGGTGCCAGCTTCCAATTGAGCGGTAATATTTGTAGAAGTGCCATCTCCCACATAAAAACTTCCCTGTGGTATGTAAACCATTTCAATTCCAAATACTTTAACAGTAACATCGGCATCATCTGCAACGCCATCGGTAATATAATCCCATCTTAGTTCAGTCCCATCCCAGTTATTTGTTCCAGTTCCATCCGCATTACGGTAAATAAAAATTCCTTTTCCGTCACTACTCGTTTCTATTGTCGAACCTGTCGGAATGGTATGTCCCGAAGAATTTAGTGTCGCGTGCTGCCAATCTCCGCCGGATACTTTGTACTTAACAAATACCCATGCAGCGTCCCAATTACTTCCATTATCGGTTCCGCCTCTCCATGAATTATCCCAGCTGATATCGAATTTAACAAATGTATGTGACCCGGTAGACTGGTTAACTAAAGAAATATTTTCTAACAGTAGATTGTTAGAAAACACTATTGACGATAATAGGAATGAAAAAAATATTATCCATTTTTTCATTTATTTTAGCTCCTTATTTTTTATTTAATATCCCTTAATAAATCTAATCTAATTTAATGAAATTAATAACGTATTTCTAATTAAAGGACCAATAGTAATCCGAATAATAAATTAAGACATAAGCTATTATAATACTCTGATTCAAGTAAATATGTGTTATTAATCAATATAGTTAAATAAATTTCTATTGAAATAATTTAAATGTTTTTTATAAATTTCAACAGAATAATTTTAATACGAACTTTTCGCAGAATAATATTAAAATAATTTGCAATGATAAGGGTCACATATTATATTTGAATCCGAGTTTCTCTTCAATATTCTCCTCAAGTAAAGTTCTTAATATTTTCAAAATTTTTAACAAGGAAACTGAATGACATTTATTAAGGTGCTATTATCACTAATAGTATTTAATTTTTATATACAAGCGCAAACGACATACTACATCTCAAGCTCAACTGGTAATGATAATAATAATGGAATCTCGGAAACATCAGCCTGGAAAACATTAAACAAGCTACATTCCTCTTGGGGAATGATTGACCCTGGTAATAAAATATTATTTAAACGAGGTGATGAATGGGCTCCATCTGAATTAAATTATGGAGATGGGACTGGTATTATTAGAATCCCCGATTGGAAAGATGGAACAAGCAGCAACTATATTACGTTGGGCTCTTACGGAGCGGGTAATCTTCCTAATCTTTCCGGCAAAAACCTTGGAAATACTTTTCATCAAGTAATTAGAACTGGACCCCTTCATTACTGGAAATTCGAAAACCTAAGATTCGAAGGAGAGTTTGCCATGTATCCATTTTGGGGAGATGATCAAAATCCTGAAAGAGCAATTCATCATGTTGAAATAATTGACTGCGAATTTGATGGCAGAATAAACAAGCCAACGAGATTAACTATCTTTACCGGATGGCAAATATATGAACAGACCCAGGTTCCAAACCCAAACAATTATTCAAATCTTGGTTGGTATCCAGCAGCAACTCATGATATGATCATCAGAGGCAATAAATTTTGGAACAGTAGTGGCGAAGACTGTATAAACCTTATATGTGTTGGCGATAATATTTATGTGGGTTATAATGAATTTTATGGAAGTAATGAAGAAATTTTAGATATTGCTGGAGGTAAAAATCATGTTGTAGAATACAACATTTGCAGTGGGACAAATGCAAGTGGAATGAAATTTCATTCCCAATTTAGTGTCCTTGATGGTCTAGTTTTTAGAGGTAATTTAATTGTTAAGGGGACCCATGAGGGTTTATCTAATGGGGCGGCTGCAGGATTTGAAAATGTAGTTAATTGTAAGATTTACAATAACACTTTAGTAGGTTATCAGAATGGCTGGGCTGGGTGGTTTGGCGACATGGACAGAGATGGTCTCTATGCATATTATGGGACTTTTGGCGGGAACGAAATTAAAAATAATATATTCTATGGTACAGTGGGTGTTTATGGGATTTGGAATAATGTGTCTGATGGTAGATTCTTTACCGATAACCAGATAAGTAACAACACCTACTACCTTATACCAAATAATGATTTGTACTATGCAATAAGGATAAGGAAAGCCTCTGGTGATGTTCAGATCCAAATGAATCAGCAGAGTATATTTTTTGATGAATGGCAAAGTAAAGCCTCTGGCGGGATGACAGAAAGAATGGAGGACCCACAAGTTTTAAATCCTTTTTGGAATAGTGCATCGGATTTTGGTGATTTCTCTTTAGCCCAAGCGTCACCATCAATAAATTCGGGAACTGAAATTGCTGATTATTCCAATGATATATTGGGTAACGCTGTTCCGCAGGATGGAATTACTGACAGAGGGGCTTATGAATTTAATGGCGTAGATATAACACTTCCTAAAGTTATTGGCGCAAGTTTATTAAACGAAACTACACTTCTAATTTCATTCTCTGAGTCATTGGTTATTTCATCGGCTAGTCTTACAAGTAACTATAGCATCTCAGGGGGAGTAACTATAAGCGATGCCTCGGTTTTCGGATCTCAAGTAACTTTAACTACATCAGCTCATCCGTCAGGAAGTTTTACAGTAACAGTCAGTAATATTCAAGATTTATCGGGAAATTTTATTGGAGCAAATAACACAGCTTCATATTCATTCATTCCGGATAATGAAGGACCTGAGTTAGTTTCCGCACAAATTATTAATACAACGACCGTTGAAGTTCTTTTTTCAGAAGATGTTAATGAAGATGATGCCGAGAATGTTAATAACTATTTAATTAATAATGAAATATCAATTGCTTCTGCTAATCTTACAACTTCAAATAAAGCTTTAGTCTCTACCTCAACACATTTACCTGGCAATTATACAATAACGGTTATAAACGTTAGAGATATTGCCGGTAATACAATTAACTCGCAATCAAATAGCGCGAATTATACTTTGAATTCTGTTTCAGATACAATTGCAATCTCATCCTACAACTTTATTCAGGGCTCAGATCCAAATTTGATTTATGATATTGCCCCGGAAGGAGAACCTGTAAATCTGATTTTAGAAAACTTAAATGAGGTAAGCTGGCTTGAACCCTATGGCATCAGTATTAATTCAGCTTCTAAAATACTTTCAAAACTTCCGTCTAATAAAATTACTCAGGCTTGTAAGCAATCCAATGAAATAAGTATTGAAGTGTGGTTGCGTCCTTCTACCCTTAATCAAAATGGACCGGCTAGAATTGTGTCCTTATCTGCTGATCCAAGCGTAAGAAATTTTACATTAGGGCAGGGCGGAAGTGACGGCGTAAGCGATGTATTTGATGTTAGGCTAAGAACCACAGAATCAAGTTCAAATGGTCTTCCTTCGGTTACCTCTCAAACTGGGTATATGTCGGCAACTGAAATGAACCATGTCGTTTATACCCATAATGGCAACGGTGAATCGAGAATCTATGTTAATGCTATTGAAGTAGCTTCAGAAAATATCGGTGGTGATTTCTCCAATTGGGATAATACTTTTCATTTAATAATTGGAAATGAGTTTACTGGCGATAGACCTTGGTTGGGGGAAATTTATAAGCTATCTATTTATAATGTGGCTCTAAGTGAGTACAAAATTGATTCCTTATACTCCATTAATTTAGTAACTGATTTAGAAGAGAATAATTCCGAAAGTTTACCATCCTCATACCTTTTGGAACAAAATTATCCAAATCCGTTTAATCCGACAACAAAAATAAAATTTTCACTACCTGAGACCTCCCAAGTTAGTTTAAAGGTTTACGATACACTTGGTAAAGTTGTAGATGTATTAGTCAAAAGGAAATTACAAGCGGGAATTCATTCATATAGTTTTAATGCTGAAAAATTATCAAGCGGAATTTATTTTTATACGTTAAGATCCGGTAAAATAGTTATTACGAAGAAAATGCTCCTATTGAAATAATAAATAGATTTAATATCAATTCATTAGCATTTGATTTTTCTTTTTATAATAAGAGGTAAAGCTGTATTAACTTACCTCTTTTTTCTTATCTTTTAGCCCACAATATTTTCTAGGTGTATTGATTGAATGTGTGACATTTATCATGCATCTAATCAGATAAATAATGTTATTTGATTACTTAAAAAATATTAATATTTAAGCTATTATAATGATCGAATTACCAAAAGTGTCGCTTGGGTTACCAGTTTACAACGGTGAAAAATTTATAGTCGCCACATTAAATTCTATTATCAATCAAACATATACAAATTTCGAACTAACCATTTGTGATAATTGCTCAACGGATGGAACTGAAGAAATTTGCCGAGGTTTTGCCGAAAAAGATTCTAGGATTACCTTTATTAAAAATGAAAAAAATATTGGTGCTTCCGGAAATTTTAATAAAGTATTCAACGTTTCAAATGGTAAATACTTTAAATGGGCCACGCATGATGATGTTCTTAAACCAGAATTTTTGGAAAGATGTGTTGAAGTGCTGGAAAAATATTATGATGTTTATCTCTGCTATACAAAAAGAATAATCATTAACGAAAAAGATGAAGAATTGGATTTTGTTTCAGATGGTTTGTTTCTGAACCAAAATGAGACATCTGGTCGATATAGACACTTTCTTAAAAGGTTTAGATATACAACGAGATGGGCGATTCCGGTTTTAGGATTATTTAGAAAATCTGAGCTTGAGAAAACAAGATTATTAGGTGCGTATCCCGCCGCTGATACTATGATTTTATGTGAAATAGCACTTCGTGGAAAACTTTATGAAATTGATGAATATCTTTTCATGAGTAGAAAACATGAGCAAATGTCCAATAAGGCTAACACGACAGCTGCTAAACTTGCAGTATTTTATGATCCCAAAAACAGAGGTAAAGTTCAATTACCGCGTTGGAAGTGGTTGATTGAAAATAAAAATTCTATCGATTTAGCTCCTCTTATTTTAAGTTCAAAACTAAAATGTTATTCAAGCTTATTTTTATGGTCAATATTTAGGTTAAAGAGTTTAATTGTAGATTTAATCAAGGCTGTTCCTCAAATTTATCATTTGAAAATAAGATAATTGCGAAATAAAGAAGGACCTGATTATTGATGCAAATTTTTATGGTTCAATAATTGATAAATTTGAAAAATAGAGATATCTTATCGACTTAAGATTCAATGAAAAAAGTATTTATCGCAATCTATAATAATTCTATCATCATTGTAAATCATTCGATTAATGTTATTTAAGCATTAATTGTGTTTTCAATTATGTTGAGAGCAATTTGGAGATATTAATGAAGGTTGTAATCCTAGCTGGCGGTTACGGAACAAGATTATCGGAAGAGACAAGTTTAAGACCCAAGCCGATGGTGGAAATTGGCGGTTTACCAATTCTATGGCATATTATGAAAATATATTCCTCTTTTGGATTAAATGATTTTATTATTTGTTTGGGTTACAAGGGTTATATAATTAAGGAATATTTTGCTAATTATTTCCTTCATGTTTCCGATGTTACATTCGACATCCAAAATAACAGCATGCACATACTACAAAATTCTGCTGAGCCATGGAAAGTCACGTTAATTGATACGGGGCAAAATACAGGAACCGGAGGTAGGTTAAAGAGAGTTAGAGAATATATTGGAGATGAAGATTTTTGCTTTACTTATGGAGACGGTCTTAGCAATGTGAACATAACAAAGTTAATAGAGCACCATAATTCACATGATAAACTTGCTACAGTTACTGCAATTCAGCCTCCGCAAAGATATGGAGTATTAGTATTAGAAAACCAGGATATAGTTTCTTTCGATGAAAAACCAGAGGGCGAAGGTCCTTGGATAAACGGGGGTTATTTTGTCTTGTCCCCAAAAGTAATTGATTACATAGAAAGTGATGAAACTATGTGGGAACAAGAGCCTTTGAAAAATATTGTTAGAGACAACCAATTTTCAGCTTATTTTCATGAAGATTTCTGGTATCCTATGGATACATTACGTGATAAAAATAGACTTGAAGAATTATGGAAAACCGGAAAAGCACCTTGGAGATTATGGTAATGAATAAAAAATTCTGGAAGAATAAAAAAGTTTTTTTGACCGGACATACCGGATTTAAGGGAAGCTGGCTGTCATTATGGCTTCAATCTGCCGGATCAAATTTAATGGGGTATGCTTTGGAACCCCCGACTGAACCAAGTCATTTTAATTTGGCAAAAGTTGGTGAAGGAATGGATTCAGTTAATGGAGATATTAGAGATTTTGAGAAATTAAAAAACACGGCTCAAAAATTTGACCCTGATATTGTGATTCATTTTGCGGCTCAGCCTTTAGTTCGACTTTCATACGAGAAACCAATTGAAACAATTGAAACCAACCTGATGGGTACCGCCAAGCTACTTGAGACTATTAAACATTTAAAGTCTGTAAAATCAGTTGTTTGTATTACTACAGATAAATGTTATGAAAATAGGGAGTGGAACTGGGGGTATCGAGAAATTGAGCCGATGGGAGGTCATGACCCTTACTCAGCAAGTAAAGGAAGTGCTGAATTAATTATTTCAGCCTACAGAAGATCGTTTTTCCCGATCGATAAATACAATGATCATGGAGTAGCAATAGCTAGTACTCGAGCAGGTAATGTAATTGGCGGAGGGGATTGGGCAAAGGATCGATTGATTCCAGACATCATGAAAACATTTGTGAAAAATGAATCGGTTATCATACGAAGCCCGCATGCTATTCGACCCTGGCAGCATGTTATTGAACCGCTAAACGGTTATTTAATGCTTGCAGAAAAGTTATATGAAGAAGGACCTAAGTACGCTGAAGGTTGGAATTTTGGTCCTGCTGATGAAGATGCAAAACCTGTTTCATGGATAGTGGATAAGCTTGTTTCACTTTGGGGCCCTGAAGCTAAATGGGAACTTGATTCAAATACTAATCCACACGAAGCAAATTACTTGAAGCTTGATTGTTCAAAAGCTAACGCATTACTTAACTGGCATCCAAAAACAAATTTGAATACAGCGCTTGAGTGGATAGTTGACTGGTATCGTGAATTTCAAAAAGGCGGAGATATAAGAACTGTTACAGAAACTCAAATAAAAAAATTTGAGCAATTATGAAATTCATAAAAACAGAAATAGATGGAGCATACGTAATTGAACTGGATAAAATTGGAGATGACCGTGGATTCTTTGCAAGGGTCTGGTGCAAGGATGAATTTAGAAAGTTAGAATTAAACTGTAATTTTGTTCAAGCTAATAGATCGTTCAGCCGTGACAAAGGAACAATTCGGGGATTACATTATCAGCTAGCTCCTTATGGCGAAGTAAAATTAATGTCGTGCACAAAAGGAAAAATTTATGATGTTCTCGTTGACTTAAGATCTGATTCAGTTTCTTTTAAGAAATGGATCGGAGTTGAACTGAGCGAAGAAAATAGAAAAATGCTGTACGTTCCTGAAGGTTGTGCGCATGCTTATCAAACTCTAGAAAACAATTCTGAAGTTTTTTATCCTACCACAAGTTTTTATAATCATGCTGCTGAGCGGGGAGTAAGATGGAATGATCCAATGTTCAATATCGATTGGCCCATAAAACAGAATCTTACAATTTCAGAAAAGGACAAAAGTTGGCAGGATTTTAAATGATTAAATTTATTAGTATACAATGAAAAAAGTATTAGTGACCGGAGCCTCGGGATTTATTGGCAAAAATGTATTACCCATTTTATTAGCGAATGGATATGATGTTTATGCTGTGCATAACGGCGGAAGCATTATTGAGTACGAGAATGTTACATGGCACAAATGTAATATTATGAACAAAGATGAAGTATCATTGTTGTTTGAAAAAATACAACCTGAATACTTATTGCATTTAGCCTGGTTTGTTACACCGGGCAAATGGGCTATAGCTCCCGAAAATATTGATTGGGTTGAAGTAAGTTTAAATCTAATAAAAAAGTTTAATGAATTCGGCGGTAAGCGTGTTGTAGCTGCGGGATCTGGTTTGGAGTATGATTGGCGATATGGATATTGCAATGAAGAATTAACTCCTAAAAACCCAGCAACATTTTACGGTGTTTGTAAAAACGCAACAAGGCAAGTTGTTGAAGCTTATGCCGAATTAGTAGGATTAAGTTTTGCATGGGGAAGAGTCTTCTTTTTATATGGTCCTCATGAAAATCCAAATCGACTAATAGCTTATGTTATAAACTCCCTTCTAAAGAGAGAAAGAGCAAATTGCTCTCATGGGAATCAAGTACGCGATTTTTTACATGCTTACGATGTCGCAAATGCTCTTGTATTTCTTCTTGAAAATGAATACAACGGCAACGTAAATATTGCATCAGGGGAACCTATAAAATTAAAAAAGTTAATGCTATTGGCAGCAAACGAAATTGGTGCCACGGAATTATTGAAGTTGGGTGCAATTCCAGCTGCGGCAAGTGATACGGACCTTGTAGTTGCTGATGTAAACAGATTAAAGAATGAATTAGGATGGCAGCAAAAATACTCAAACCTAGAAGGGATTAAAAATACAATTAAGTGGTGGAAGAAGGAATTTTAAATTTGAATAGAGATAATAAAATTGCAATACTTGGTGCAGGTATTGCAGGATTTGGAGCTGCTAATAGATTTTTTTCTGAAGGATTAAAGTCAACTATGTATGAACGTAGAAGTTATTATGGAGGTCATACAGCTAGTTTTAAATTTAAAGAGGGGTTTATTTTTGATGATGGTCCTCATATATCATTTACCCAGAATGAAAGGATCCAAAAAATATTTGCCGAAAATGTTAATGATAAATATGAAAAGATTCAATCCAAGGTAAACAATTACTGGAAAGGTCAATGGATTAAGCACCCAGCGCAATGCAACCTTTTCGGTTTGCCCGAAGAACTTATAACAAAAATTATTTTAGAGTTTATCGAAGCTAAAAACAGAAATGGTGAAGCAGAAATAAATAATTATCAAGATTGGCTAGAAGCTAGTTTCGGTAAAACATTCGCAAAAACATTTCCGATGGAATACGGCAAAAAATTTCATACAACTACAGCAGATAATATGAGCACGGATTGGCTTGGCCCAAGACTTTACAAGCCTAATCTTGAAGAAGTAATTCGGGGAGCAATTTCTCCTGTAACTCCCGAAGTCCATTATATTGATCATTTTCGATATCCAACTTATGATGGATTTGTATCATACTTAAAGCCTTATCCTGACCAAACAGATCTAAAGCTCAATCATAATGTTATTTCAATTGATCTAAAAGAAAAAATTATAAGATTTGAAAATGGAAGCTCTAAGAAATTTGATCACCTAGTATCGTCATTACCTTTAAATGTTATTATTCCACTAATTAAAAATATACCAAGCGATGTGCTTACCGCATCAAAAAAACTAGCATGCACAAAATGTGTTGTAGTAAATGTCGGAATTGATAGGAGTGATATCTCCGAATGTCATTGGACATATTTTTATGACGAAGATTATATTTTTTCTAGACTCAGTTTTCCGCATATGTTTTCACCTAAAACTGTTCCTCCCCATCATGGCAGTATCCAAGCAGAAGTCTATTTTTCTGATAAGTATAAACCTATGAATATTACCGTAGATCAATGCATTGATAAAGTTATTATTGATTTGAAACGCTGCGGATTGATCAAAGAGGAAGATAAAATTGTTATTAAAAACGGATGGGTCACTCCATTTGCGCAAGTTATATTTGACCTGGAAAGAGCTGAAGCCTTGAAGATTGTTCATGGATATCTGGAGGATCAGCATATTGAATATTGCGGAAGATATGGAAAGTGGGAGTACATTTGGACAGATGATTCGTTTTTGAGCGGAGAAGAAGCTGCTCAAAACATTATTAATAGAATTTGTACTTGATGAGATCAGTAAGAAAAAATAAGATGATTATAATATAATCTTTTGCCACTACACTAAGATTTTTCTTATTTCGATCTCTGTTATTTACGCTGTTTATAGGTGCATTTATTATTATTCAGAACTATTTATCACATTATAAAAATTTTTAAGAATGTTATTTAACTCAATTGAATTTCTAGTATTCTTTCCTCTTGTCCTTATTGGTTATTTTTCAATGCCGCATAAGTACAGATGGATATTTCTGCTTTTGGCAAGCTATTATTTTTATATGTCGTGGAAGGCAGAATATTTAATACTAATTTTAGTTTCGACCGGGATAGATTATTTTGCTGCACTAAGGATGAGCGCTGTTTCCGAAAAGTCTAAAAAGAAAAAGTACTTGTTCTTGAGTTTACTAAGTAATCTGGGAATATTATTTGGGTTTAAATATTTCAACTTTTTTAGTGATAGCTTGAGAGCAGTATTTAATCAGTTTAATATTTTTTATGATGTTCCTGCTTTTGATGTTTTACTACCTGTTGGAATTTCATTTTATACATTTCAAACACTAAGCTACTCAATAGATGTTTATCGTGGCGATAAAGAACCTGAAAAACATCTGGGTAAGTTTGCGCTTTATGTAGCATTCTTTCCTCAGTTAGTTGCAGGTCCAATCGAAAGATCTACTCGTTTAATGCCGCAACTGCATTTGAACTACAAGTTTGAATATGATAGAGTTGTTGATGGACTTCGATTAATGCTTTGGGGTTTTTTTAAGAAAATAGTAATTGCAGATAGGCTGGCACATTACGTTAATCTTGTTTACAATAATCCCGATGACTATTTCGGATTGCAGGTTATAATAGCAACAATATTTTTTGCGTTTCAAATCTTCTGTGACTTTTCCGGTTATTCAGATATTGCCATAGGCACAGCCAAAGTTTTAGGCATAGATTTAATGGAGAATTTTAGAAAGCCCTACTTTGCAAAATCAATTGCCGAGTTTTGGAAGAGATGGCATATTTCTTTATCCACATGGTTTAAGGATTATTTATATATACCTATCGGCGGCAATAGGGTAATAAAGTGGCGGTGGTATTATAATCTGTTCATAACATTTTTAGTAAGCGGATTATGGCATGGGGCTAATTGGACATTTGTTATTTGGGGTGGACTACATGGATTCTATTTGATATTTTCAATCGTTAGTCAAAAGCAAAGAGAAAGAATAATTAACGTCCTAAAATTAAATAGTTACCCATTTATCTTAAAATCAATACGTGTATTTACAGTTTTTGTTTTGGTTGGATTCAGCTGGATTTTTTTTAGAGCAAATAATGTTGGCGATGCATTTACATTATTAGGCAACCTGTTTGTTATTGATAGCTCCAATCTATTAAATAACTCCATTGGCCTTAGCAGCTTGATTGCAAACTTTGGGGTGATTGGAATAATGGAAGTGTTTCATCTATTGCAGAGAGGAACTAAGTTTTCAAACTATATCTCGGCTAGACCTACAATGATAAGATGGTCTGTTTATTTTTTCATCACGATTTGTATACTCTATCTTGGCGGTCAAGGTGGTAAACAGTTTATTTATTTTCAATTTTAATTATTTATCATTATGAAAAAGTTTTTTATAAAATTTATTGCACTTGTTTTAACTCTTTTTCTTGTGGATCAGGCTGTTTCAAAAGTGCTTGATTTAGGAAGACCAATTGACTACGCCGCATTTATAGAAAGTAAATATAAATATGATGATTTAGAAAATTCCGATTTATTATTTATAGGAGATTCCCAAACTGCAGACACTTTTGTACCAAAAGTATTTGAAGATAAATTAGGAGGATCAGCATTTAATTTTGGTGTAATGATAATGTCCCCATTCGAAGGATATTATTTAACTAAAGACTTAGTGAATCGACATAGCACCCCTCCCAAATTAGTTATACTGGGGACCAATGCTAATATGTTTAACTACAATTTAAGTGAGGGAAGGTACACACCATTTTTTATTGAGAACCCAATTTACTTACTTCCACTTTTAGCAGAGAGTGAAAGTTTTGAAGCTTTTACCTCTGCTGGTAGAAAGGGTTATTTATTTAAGCCTACTATTAAAAGAATTCTTAGCGGAGAAAAGAATACCAAAGTTCACCGAGAGGTAGCGGACATTGATAATGGTTATCTGCATAATATTAAACATTTTGAAAATCCAATTATGTTAAGTGATTGTAATCGTGATAGAAATTTTTTCAGCAAAGAGATTAATGAAGTACAAAAAGAATATTTTATTAAAACGATCGAATATCTAATATCAAAAAATATTGATATTGTAATAGTGCATCCACCAATGCACAAAGATTTTTTTGAGTGCCTTAAAGGTCAATCAAGATATTCTTACTTTGAAAGTACCATAAGTGAAATAGTTAAAGATTATAATTTAAAGTTATTCAACCCGGATCACTCACTTTTAGTAAACGAATTAAAAGACGATGAATTTTTGAATGGTGATCATGTATGTTATACCGGAGCAGTAAAATTCTCAAGCAAACTTGCTGAGTACCTTTATCAAGAAGGTTTTAATTTTGATTAAAATATTATCATTGAGGTTAAGGAAATGAAAAATAGATTAACAAGTTTTAAATTAAGCTTTGCATTACTTTTTATCTTTCTAAGTTCATCCGCTGCACAAATTAGAATAATGCCTCTTGGAGATTCGATCACTTGGGGAATAACTTATTTGCCTGGAGTATCAACTGATGAGGGATATAGAGGATTTCTTTTTGATAGCCTTTCCACAGCAGGCTACAATTTTGATTTTGTTGGCGGGCTGCAAAACGGCGATTCTTTAACTGATAAAGATCATGATGGTCATCCTGCATGGTATGCCAATAAATCTTCAAGTTGCGGCGGCGCGTGTGTTGGACCTGGAATAGCTGCTGCTGTTGATAGTTTTTTAACAGAAAATCCAGCGGATATTGTATTGCTTCATATCGGAACAAATGATTTAATTTTAATGGATAGTAATCCATTAACAAATACAATTCCAGGATTAGTGAATGACATTGAATTAATTATATCTAATATCCACAATTTCGATTCGGACATTGTTATTATTGTTGCTCTAATAGTGAACAGTTCACATAATGCAAATATTACTTCGCTCACGACCCAGTTAAATAATGCTCTTTCAGCGAGTCTGACAGAATCAAATACACTAAGAATTGTTAATTTGGAAAGTGCTTTAAATTATCCTGCCGATATAGTGACGGATGATGGAAGTTCGCACTCAGTTCATCCCAAGGTAAGCGGTTATAAAAAAATAGCGGATGTTTGGTTTGAAGAATTAAAGAATGTGATTGATAATATACTTCCAGTTGAATTAACTTCTTTCTCAGCTACAGAAATTAAGAATGGAATTGAATTAAAGTGGAATACTGCTAACGAAGTAAACAATTATGGCTTCGAAATTCATCGCTCAATTAATAGTTTTGATCAATGGAAAAATTTAGGATTTATCCAAGGACACGGAAATAGCAATTCACCAAAATCATATTCCTTTCTAGACAATAATTTGGCGTCAAATAAAAGTGTTTACTACAGATTAAAACAAATTGATAATGATGGTCAGTTTGAATATTCAGATATCATTGAAGTTAATCTCGCACCAAATCAGTTTTCACTTAAGCAGAATTATCCAAATCCTTTCAATCCATCCACCATGATTGAATATATCATTTCGGAGGAAAGTTTTGTTGAACTTTCAGTTTTTAATTCTCTGGGCCAGAATGTGAAAATTCTTGTCAATGATTATCAAGCACCCGGAAATTATAAAGTCCCATTTAATGGTGATGGATTATCCTCAGGAGTTTATTTATATAAAATTAATGCAGGTTCATTTTCGGATTATAAAAAATTAGTTTTACTTAAATGATAAATCCTGCCATAGTTGAATATATATGCACACTTTAACTGTAAAATTCGCAAAATCAATAGATTGGAAAGTTATATTTGATGAAATAACACCATAAGTTTGACTTGAAAGCCTATCTCCAATTTTAATTAAACCTCACATCCTTAATGAGAGGCGTTGTCTCGAAATATTTCAGTTTCTCATAATGAGACTATTGGATAGTTGAAATAATGTGAAAATTAATCGTTTTTGGGCTTTTAATAATGGCATATGCTTTGGAAGATACATATCAAATAAAGGAAATGTATCTATGGAATTTTTACCAAATTATTTAGAAACTTTAAGCTACTTGACAATCATCCCTGCATATGCAATTTTTATTGTCTTTTTAATTGCGAAGAAAAGAAAGAGCGTTAACATTGCTGATGGTGATCTACAGACAGCTTTTGATGAATCTAGAGAAATTAATATAGCTGCCGATAAACCTACTATTGTAACTTCAGAAGGAATTGAACTTGAACTAGCAAATGTAATTGACAGCGTAGTAGATACAAATGGCAATGAAATGCATATACTTCGGAAACTCAATGAAATCAGTTATCAAAAAGGAATAAATGAAACTATTGACGAGGAGTTATTACTTCTTTCATGGTTTAGGTATAATTAGCACTATTAATTAGATTAAACAAAAACCCCGAAAACTTTTTCGGGGTTTTTTTATTTTTTTCTTTTAGAGTGGGTCAAATTTTATTAAATACAATATTATTTTAGAAGCATCATTTTCTTTACTTCAGTAAAAGAACCGGCTTCTATGCTATAAAAATAAAGACCACTGGCATAGCCGGCTGCGTTAAATTCAACTTCGTGGTAACCTGATTCCATTTGAGTATCTAAGAGCTGGGTTACTTCTTGACCTAATTGATCAAACACCTTTATTTTTACATCACTTTCTTGCTGAAGTGTAAACCTTATTTTTGTAGATGGATTAAACGGATTTGGAAAATTTTGATGAAGTGCGAACTTTTCCGGTGTAAATGTAACTTGAACTTCATCTGAATAATCAAAAGTGCCATCCAAATTAATTTGTTTTAATCTATAACTAAAAATTGTACCGCCAACAGGACTTTTATCAGTAAAGGAATAATCTTTTAACTCTCTGCTATCACCTGCTGATTTTTGAAATCCAATAGAGTTCCAACGATTATCTTTGTCATTAATTTTTCTTTCAATGCTAAAACCGAGGTTATTAAGTTCAGAGGCTGTTTGCCAATTCAATTCTATAGCGTTTTCAGAGGCATTAGCGTAAAATCCAACTAGTTCAACTGGCAGCGGGGGATTTGGTTCGCCAATTACATTAAATGATTCAGAATCGAGCAAGCCAAAATTTGGTTGAAACATTGCACTATTCACAACATTCCAGCTGATCTCTGCTGTTGCAAGCACATCTAAAATATTTAGTCCAACTGTACAGATAATCTCTCCATAAGTCCCTTGGTCTGTTAATACACTGCCAACTGTTCCTGTGTGATTGATTGTAATTAAAATACTACCTCCTGCAATCACGATTGACATATCGCCATATCCAAGCGAACTTGAATTATATTTGCTGTTAATATTTGTTAAATATGGATTAGCTAATGCGTTTTCATTATAATTTATTGCAAAAGTTGTCGGTCCTACTGCTAATTCTTCATCCGTACGCAGGGAATAAATATTAAATTTTAATACACCGTCACTAATTTCAAAATCCCTTATTGTATGAAGAGCATCCTTTGCTCCAAAAAGACTTGAAGAAAATGTTAGCGTAATTAAAATAACGAGTGAAATTTGTATTACTTTTTTCATTATACTGCCTGTAATTTATTTTCTTAATTTTACATTAGTTGCTTTTGTATTATTATTTACTACGGAGGTTACGTCTGCAAAGGTCACTATTCCTGATAAATTAACATCTGCAATTCTATATCCTATTGAAGTATTTTCCTGCACAATGCTCATAGCATCTGCATATGTTATAATTGCTGAACAATTTGTATCACCTGCGTACATAGCAAATACACCGTTACCAAGATCGGATGCTGTATCTTCACCATCGATATTAATTTGCTTTGTCATATCAAGTAATTCTGATTTATTTGTGACTAGTACTTTTTCAGAACTCATGATTGATAAATGATTTCTGTGCTGAACTACTACATAATAATTGCCAGCGGAAATATCCTTGAATGCCACTTTACTGACTCCGTTCAAATCAACTACTTGTCCATCCTTTCTTAGGAATGCTGCTCTTTTTGCCACTACAGTAGTATCATCACTTCTCAGTTCAACTAGCACCCAATCAACTATATCATTTGGTATTTCGGTTACTTTTTCATATCCGTTATAACCCCATGGCTCCATTGAATATGACTGTTCAAGCGGAATTGCATTATTACTGAGAAGATCAGTTGACATTATTCCTGCATTATAAGGTCCTTCGAGAATAACACTAATATTGACCAAAAGAGTATTATTAAATTCTTCGTAAGATTGGATAACTTCATCATTATTAAGGGCATAATCATAAATAGCCACCTTGTGTAATTCACCTAGCCATGGCCTGTCACCGCTCATCTCATTAGCAAGTATTAGTTTGTAAGCTTCATCCCAGTTAGAAAGATTTCCTCCAATTGTGGCTGATGTTCTTTCAATTCCATCAATGTAGATTTTTACTTGACCATTCGATGCACGTGTATAAACGACATGTGTAAGATTAGTAGTTACACTTGATGTTGGTGATGTAACAGAAGGAAAACCATTAGCTGTTGTTTGTGTAGTTCTTAACCTAACATCATAACCGTAAGTATTACTAGTTCCTACTCCCTGTCCTAAAGTAATATTTCTATTAAACGGATCATTGGAAAGACCTACAATTCTAGCAGGACCATCTTGAATTGTATTGGCTGGTTTTAACCATGCTTCAACTGAAACTGAATTTTGAATTTTACATCTATTAGTAATTTTTGCCGCAAAAGTTTCAGAAACAATAGATACTGAAGAATTGATTGCTAATCCGCCACCGTTTAACCAAGTTACAGCCGATAAATTATCAATAGTTAAATTTAACGGTGTGCCATTGCACGAAACATCGTAAACAATATTATCATCAATACCATTCGTAAAATCATAGAGCACAAGTGGTGTTAGTTTATTTTCAAAACAGAAAGTTGTTACTTTTGAGTCATCGCTGATTAAATTACCGGATAAGTCTTCAAGATTTTCAACTGTAAGAGTATAATGATGTCCAACTACTAGATCAGAAGTTGTTAAGTTAACAGTTTTGCCATTTGGTTGGAGAACTGCTGTATTAACAATTGCACCATCAGAGAGAGAATAGTTTTGAGTATCTTCAGCGCTGTTTTTAGAAAGTTCTTCTGAAAATGAAATCTCAATAATGTTTATGTCTGTAGCAATTGCATAAAGCATTTGAGGAGCAACTAAATCAGGATTAAAGTTATATTCACCTGAATTATTATCTCCAATTACGTTCCCGGAAATATCCTCAACATTATTTACTGTAACTGTATAGGTTCCGGTTGTGTGTGAGGAGGTTGTTAAAAGAACTTCAGTTCCTAACTCAAGTAGTTCAACTGTGTTAACTATTATGCCTTTGTTGATTATATAATTAGCTGAGTTTTCAGCAACTCCTTGGTTAATCGATTCTGAAAAACTAATCTTAACATGATTCTCATTTAAAATTTCAACACTAACAACTGAAGGGGCTTCATTATCAGCATTAAAAGTATATTGAGCTGTGTTGTTTGCGCTAATAGTATTTCCGTCTAAATCTTTGATGTTTGTAACAACAAGATTGTAGCTCGCAGACAGATGATTTGATGTTGTTAATGTTACTTCTTTTCCTAATGGAGAAAGTGATGCCGCTAAAACATTTATTCCATTATCAATAGCGTAATTGGCAATAGTCTCAGCGGAAACCTTTTGGACTTTTTCTGAAAAAGTTACTTTTACAGAAGTGATACCTAGAATTTCAGCGTAAACAACTTCAGGAGGAGTAGTATCAACTTGAATGGAATAGTTGGCGGTGTTATTAGATGATGATATAATGTTACCGGCTAGGTCCTTCACATTTACAACAGTTACAGTATAACTGCCGGAAACATGTGCAGATGTTGTTAATGTTGCTTTGGTTGGAGTTGTTAGAACCACGGCGGAAACGGTTATTCCATTATTGATAAAATAATTATTAACATTCTCTGCTCCAGTCTCAACTACCGCCTCAGAAAAATTAACTTCCACTGTTGTAACATTTAAAATTGTTGCTGATGCTAAGGTAGGTGCGATTGCATCGCTATTATAAGAGTACTCTGCAGAACTACCAGATGAAATTGAATTCCCTGCTAAATCTTCAACACCGGAAACTGAGAGTGTAAAGGTTCCAGTCCCGTGCTCACTAGTCGTTAATGTAACTTGTGTTGATGAATTTAGTACAGCATCAGAGATTGTGATTCCATTATTGATAGAATAATTTGATGAAATTTCTGCTGAGCTTTGATTTACTGCTTCATTAAAATTAACAACAACAGTTGTTGCATTATTTATTTGAGCAGAAACCAATTCAGGTTCAGTATTATCCTGATTAAATGTATATGATGCAGTGTTATTTGAAGCGATGACATTTCCAGCCAGATCTTGAATATTATTAACAGTTACAGTAAAATTGCCGGAAGAATGTGCTGAAGTTGTTAGTGTAACTTGATAACCAGCTAAGGAGGCACTGCTAACTGATACTCCGTTTGAAATAGTATAGTTATTTGAATTATTTGCAGTCGAGAAACTCAATGGTTCTGAAAATGATACTAGTAAAGTTGTTCCATTTATTAAAGTTGCGCTAGTAACTCTTGGAGCCGTTATATCAGCTCCGTTAAATTCATAAGCGCCAACATCTATGGTTCCTTGAGTTCTCAGGTTTTTATTTATGTCGTAAATATGACCTGCACCAGTTGGATATCCAGCATCAATTAAAGGACTACCGAGAGCAAGTGAATAATCACCTCTATCATAAGGTGAAGTAAATATTGGGTCGGCAAATTGAGGGGCGACATGTGTATCGTCTGCACCCCATGAATTTACCCAAACTTCAGAAAATTTTCCTCTATATGAACCACCACCATATGAATCTGTTGCAATGCTTTTCGAATCTAAATATGGGTCGGCGGCTTTTATTAGCCTATTACCTTCAGTCCACTGAGAATTAATCCAAAAGTTATTTCCCTCCCATCTATTCAAATATACAATACTGTCTTGTTGATTGTGTTTCCAGCCTGTCTCGCCAACACCACCATGCCCAATTATATTAACTGCACCGTAAAAGTTATTGTTGCGTATAATATTGTTTTCAAAAGTTCCGTATAATGAGTTTACTCCCATTTGATTATTATCACCAAAAGCTGCAGGGTAACGTCCGGTACATGTATTGCTTTCAATTATACAATCTTTTAAAGCCTCTAATCCTAAACCAAAAGCAGAACTGTTAGGGAATGGCCCGGCATAAGGGTAATCCCACCATGACCCGGAAGTTTCAATATCTCTGATAATACAATCGGTTATTTGTGAATATTCAGAATGTAATTTGATTACATTTCCTCCACCCCTCGAACCTGATAGTTTTAATCTTTCAAATAAATTAAGATTTCCTCCAGGAACATCTATAAGGTCGCCATTAAGTTCACCATTAATCATAGTTAAATCATGAAGCCAAATGTTAGTATCTGGCATGGTTTCGTTTGTCCAATCGATTCTTCCTCGATTTTCAAAATTGGTCGGATTACCGTTTTCATCAATATATCGTATCCCAAAAATAAAATTTATCATATCTTCCCCGGTTCCTTCAGTCATAAGACCATCACCAATTTCTATTTTGTAGAATGGATTACAATACGGATCATTAGATTCCGGAACATGGCTAATACCCGGCATATAGTTATCCATATAAATTCTTCCATTAACCATCTCGAAGTCAGTAATTTTTATATGATGCATCCCGCTTGTAGTCCCAAACTCTATTCTGTCCATGTTAAACATGAATTTGCCATTGAATTTGATGTTTCTAAAATAAATATAACTACAAGCTCCTTTCAGCCTAATAACATCTTTTGTAAAATTAATTCCCGAAGCTGAAATTACAGGCAATGATCCATTCCCATATGAGCCTATTAAAAGAGGTGAAGAGCTACTTCCGTTCTTATTTGTTATTTCTATTACGCCATTTCTTCCTTCAATATTATTCGGTGCCCATTCATCTCCTCTTTTAAAGAGAATCTTATCTCCAGGTCCAATCATTCCCCAAGATGAATTAAGTTTGCTAAGACTTTTCCATGGCGAAGATTCTGAAGTCCCAGAATTTGAATCATTACCTTGGCTGTCGGAAATGTAATATGTCGTTTGGGCTTGAATTGTAAATGAGAATAACAAAACTAATATTGAAGCTAGTTTTATTGGGCGAGTGAGGAAACTTCCATTATATTTCATATAAAAACCTTTGATAAATATTTAATGCTTCCGTGAGAGATATCACTTTTTTTTACTTTCATAATCTATTGTGACTTTAATCACTTTTGGTGCCATACTTTAAGAGGAAAAAATGAGATTGTTATCATTTTAGAACGGGCTGGAAATACAGTTTTTTTTGTCAGAAATACTCAGAAGACTAAACTATCTTTTTATGTAAGACATTATTACCTGCAATAAATACTGCGTTTATGAGCCAAAATAGTAGAAACAAAAATTGACACAGAAAACTTTTATTGACACAATGTCTTTAGAATTTATTTTTATATGGCTGGTTTTGGAAGTTTCTTAGGTGGAAATAATTTTTAAAAAGAGTGGATAATCACCCAATCATCTTATACCCAATTCCATGAACTGTGAGTATAATTTTGGGATTATTCGAATCTTCTTCAATTTTTTGGCGTAGTTTTAATATAAAGTTATCCACTGTACGGGTTGTCGGATGCGAATCAAAGCCCCAGATTTCTTTTAATAGAATGTCTCTGCTTACCGTTTTATTCAAATTATTTCTGAGATAATGTAAAATTTCAAATTCTTTGTGTGATAATGAAATTTGGTTCCCACCAGATAATGCTGAATATGCTTTGAAATCAACATTAATTTTGCCAATCTGAACAAAATTCTGATCGGATTGCTTTTCAGGCTGTAAGTCACTTCTTCTTAATAATGCTTTAATTCTTGCCAGCAATTCTCTTAAACTAAATGGTTTTGTAACATAATCATCGGCTCCAATCTCAAGTCCTAAAACTTTATCAATTTCTTCTCCTTTTGCTGTTAATAAAATAACAGGAGTGATTTTACCCTCTTTTCTCAACTTTTTACAAATATCGAATCCTGAAATATGAGGCAGCATTACATCGAGTATTATCAAGTCATACTCATTTTTCATTATCTTATCTAAACCAACATTTCCATCCTCGGCAAGCTCTACGTGGTATCCTTCAAATTCTAAATTATCTTTTAATCCCATTCTCATATTTAGTTCATCTTCAACAATAAGTATCTTTTTCATTTTCTTATTCCATTTGGTTAAGATTTTTACATTGGAAAATTTAATCTAAAAGAACTGCCTTTACCTATTTGACTTTTTAACCCTATATTTCCTTTATGTGCTTCAACAATATGCTTTACTAATGAAAGTCCCAATCCTGTTCCTTTTGTATTATGAACTTGACCGCTCGTTACACGGAAAAATTTATCGAAAATTTTTGTTTTATCTTCGTTTGAAATTCCAATTCCGTAATCCCTAACTTCTACAAATATGAAGTTTTTATCTTTTCCCGTAATTATGTCAATTTGTTTTTTTTCACTACTGTACTTTGCGGCATTATCAATTAAATTAATTATCGACTCTGTCAATGCTTCCTGATCCGCACTAAATGGGGGAATATTTTCTCCGGCATTAAAATTACATTTAAATCCTTCGTTCCTTAACTGCTGTTCATATGACGAAAGTGCTTCAGCAACAATTTTATTGATATCAATTTTTTCAAATGAGTACGTTCGTTTTCCGGCTTCAATTTTAGAAAAATTTAAAATTGAATTTACTATTCTGCTTAATCGATTAGTTTCATTACTTATTATTTTATAGTACTCATTTCGCTTTTCATCTGAATTTACCCGGCCCATTTCCAATGTTTCCGAATACATACTAATCAATGCTAAAGGAGTCCGTAGTTCGTGTGAAACATTTGAAACAAAGTCTGATTTAATCTGTGCGAGTTCAACTTCCTTTTTAATGATTCGAAAAACCAAAAATAATCCTAATAGCAAAACTAAGGTGAGTACAATTAAAATAAAAATATTGTTGAATAATCGATTTTTTGCAAGCACATTTATAGTTTCACCCTTTAGTTGAATACTAATGTTATACTCCGGGAAGAGCCAAAATGCCAAGCTCAAATTTTCATTGTCGAAATTAAATTTTCCAGTTGAGTATATTATATTTTCCGTAGTTCCACGGCTGCATGCAATTACAAAATTATCTTGAGTTACCTGCTGAATTTGCTGAGATAAATTTTCTTTGATAAATGTTTCCGAGTTTACTAAAAATCCGCATATATATTTATTGTTGATGAGTGATACAAGTAAAGATTTGCCCGGTTCTAAACTTTCGCCGAAAGGATCAATTTTATAATAACCTACCGTGCTCATTTTTTGAAGTTTATCAACCCTGATTTTATTCGAATCAATAATTTCTATAAATTTATTTATGGAAATATTTTTATCATAATTTAAACTCTGTGAATAAAATTTTGGAGGTTCATCCCTATTTGCTTCGATAAAAAATATTCCCTCGAGTGCTTTATTTTCTGTAAGTAATTTTGAATACAGCATGGCACTTTTATCACTTGCTATTCCTTCTTCCCTTACCGACAAACTAATTTGACTTCGCCAACTGCTGATAAAATCTTCAGAATATTTATTGAGTGAAAATAAAATTGTTTGTAGTTGATTATCGTATATCTCACTTATTCTCTTCTCATTTTCATTGAGGTTTGCTACCTCAAAAGTAACTACAACAATAATAGGAAGTAGTACAAGAATTGTTAAAATGCCGCCAATTTTTTTAAGGGTTGAATTCATTAATCACTAATTTAAAATATTAATTTTCAATGAGACTAAAATATATATTTCTGCATTCCATTACTACTTTTCTAAAAAAAGCATGTAGAATTATTATCGATTGAAAATTAAATTAAGAATATGGTACATTAAATAGAACTTTAATATATTCCATCTGAAATATTTAATAATAAGTAATACTATTTTTAATAAAATTGTCGATTATTTGTCTTAAAACACTTTTAATGAATTTTTATTTTTAATATTTATACATAGTCAACTACAGCAAAAATAAACAAAAACTTTTGTGGAAAATTACTTTCAAAATTTATTTAATAAAGCGCCGGTCGGTTACTTTATATTAACAAAGAGTGGAATAATTAAATCAGTTAATGATTTAGGCTGCAGGTATTTAGGGGCTCAAAAACATCAGCTTGAAAATAATCCTCTTGCATCATTTTTAAGTGAAAGCTCTCGCGGTAAGTTATCATTTCATTTGCAAAGCATTTTTCTTACAAACGAACAACAGTCATTGGAATTAACTTTAGAGATGAGCGGAGGAAGGAAAAAGATTGTTCAGCTCAATTCTATATTGATGAACACGAATGATGCAGAATATTGCTGGTCGACGATGACTGATGTTTCCGATCTGAAAAAAAGTGAAAAAGAATTTGCCGGTTATAAATCAAAGCTCGCATCGATAACAGACAATTCAAATGAGTTGATGCTCATTCTTGATCCTGAACTAAATATTCTTGAAGGAAATACTAAAGCCTTTTCTGTTATTGAGTATTCCATTGAAGAAATTTTAAAACTTAATATAAGTGACTTAATTGTACCCGGGGATGAAACGGATTTAAAAATATTCGGACAATTTTTTAGAACCCGAAAAAGTGAGGGTGAATGTTTTATTAGAACAAAATCAAATCATAACATCAAAACGCATTACACAATTTTGCCGCGCTATTATAATGAACAACACCTGCTTCTTCTTAATATAACTTCTCATGATTCAGTTTCTAAAAATCTGTCGCTAACCACAAAGGAATTAATTCCAAAAGTATTTGGTGATACAAATTTTGCGGTATTAAATTTAGACAAAGAGGGAAATATTCTTTTTATAAATGATAGTATGCTGTCCATACTGCAAAAAAGTAAAGATGAAATTATTAGTAAAAATTGGTATGAAAAATATCATCCTCAAAAGAAAACTGATGCTGACTTTAAAAGCTTTGAATTAGAAAATAATGAAGGAAAAGCACAATTAAAATTTGAAACTGAAATTATTAATAGTTCAGGCGTAGCCCGTCTGCTTTCCTTTGATGCTATATTTATTAAAGATAATAACAGTGAGTTTATAGGAACACTTTTACTCGGGCTGGATATTACTGAAAAGAAAAAAGCTGAAGATGAACTCAATAAGCATATAAAAGAACTTGAATCAAATAATGAGATGATTGAACAAAATGCCTCGGCCTTGTCTCAGCTAAATGCAAAACTAGTAAAATCGAAAAATGAGCTAAAAAATTTGAGTGCTGATAAGGACAAATATTTTTCGATAATCGCACATGACCTTAGGAGCCCATTTGCATCGCTGTATGGTTTTGCAGAGTATTTATATAATGATTTTGAAAATTTATCTAAAGATGAATTGAGGGAAAACTTCAACAACATTTACAAGTCCGCTAAAAATATGTACAATTTGCTTGACAACTTACTTCAATGGTCGCGAGTGCAATCAGGTAAAATTGAATTTGACCCGGCTAAAATTAATCTCGTAAAAAAAATTGAATCTGCATTGGATCTTTATAAAGTTACGGCGGAAAAAAAGAAGATTAATTTTGAAGTTAATGTTGATAATCAAATAACTGTTATTGCAGACGCAACAATGCTCGAAACAATTCTCCGTAATCTTATATCGAATGCAATTAAATTTTCCGAAAGAAATTCTAAGGTTTGGATTAATTCTAATGTTGAGGCTGATATTGTAAAAATAACAGTTGAGGACCAAGGGGTTGGAATTGATAGTGAGTTAATACCCAAACTATTTGAACTTAATCAAAATAAATCTACGAAAGGAACCGAAGGCGAAGAGGGAACAGGCTTAGGTTTACTTTTATGCAATGAGTTTATTGAAAAAAATAAAGGAAAAATTTGGGTTGAAAGTACGGCGGGTTCTGGAAGTAGTTTCAATTTTACTTTACCAATAGCAAAATAAAAATTATCAGATTGAAAGGATTTCTCTGGTCTAAATAATTTGGCTATCCTTCTTTTTTTCTCTTACAAAAGTTATATAATCAATCCCAACCGGTTCACCCCCGTTCTGTCTAATTGCTAAATTTATTTGCGACCTATGATGTGATCCGTGGTTTATTAATTGAGTTAGTATATCAACAACTTTATTGCTGAAGATCTTCCCCTTTGAAGTTTTGTATTCGATCACTTCAGTCAACTTGCCGTTATCCAGCCCTGAAAGAAACTCTCTTAATTCCGCGTAATTTTCTTCTGCCATTGTACGGCATTTGCCTATTGATGAACTTTGCCAAACCTTTATTTGTGCGCCGGGTATTTTTTTTATTCTGTTTAGCCACAATTTTTCGGCGGCAAGAATGTGGGCAAGAAGCCCTATAGTTTCTTTTTCATTTGTTACTTGATTTGCCAAACATTCCGTAATAACGGAGTTTGCCCAATAGTTAAATTCAAATAGCTTTTCAAAATATTCTTTCATTATCAACCCTCAAAATATTTTAGAACACAGTATTCTATAATAATACCGGACAGAAACTAATTGATTAAATTACACTGATTTATTTAACGGAGTAAATTTGTATCTTTAGTTTATAATGACACAAATCAATAGAAAATTTTAATCATGTTAAAAAATTTTTTTACAAAAACAAAAGTAATTATCATTATCGTTTTTTTTAATTCAATAATTAATTTAGCCCAACAAAGAATAATTATTGACGAGGATTTTACAGACTGGGAAATAGTTGAACCAGTTTATCAAGATTTAATTGGCGATCAAAATTCCGGCGACGTTGATTTTGGAAAACTGAATGTGCTAAATGATAATGATTACCTATTTATTTACTTCGAGGTTGGGGGTGAAATAAATTTGCAATCAAATAATTCAATAACAATTTATTTGGATACTGATAATAATTCATCAACTGGGTTGCTCGTCGAAGGAATTGGAGCTGAGTTAGAATACACATTTGGTTCAAGAAGCGGATTTGTCCGTTTAAGTGGATTATCAATAGAAATTAGCCATTCTGATATTGGGATTATTGCAGCACCAACGGTGACATCGGGAAATTTTGAGTTGGCTATCAATAGAAATACAAGTTTCACCGGTCAGGGGCAGCTCTTCAGTTCGTCCACAATAAAAATTGTAATTAAAGATAATGGAGCCGGTGGTGATAAAATTCCAAATGAGGAAGGTGGTGCAGAATTTAATTTTGAGAGCATAATGCCGGAATACGCTCACGAATATTCAATCAAAAAGAATGAAAACAAGTTAAGGATAATGACCTATAACGTTGAGTTCGATGGGCTGTTTGAACCAAACAATATACCTCATTTCACAAGAATATTTAAAGCAACTGAACCTGACATTATTGTTTTTGAAGAGATCTACAATAAATCCTCACAGCAGACAGCAGATCAAGTAGAATCAATGCTGCCATCCGGTCAAAACGAGCAATGGTATAATGCGAGTGAAGGAAACGACATTATTGTTGTTAGCAGATTCCCGATAATTGCAAGTGAACCAATAGATGGCAATGGTGCATTTTTGCTTAACCTAAATCCTAATTTTGAAACTGAACTTTTAATAATTGGAGCCCATCCGCCTTGCTGTGCAAATGATAATTCCCGGCAGCGCGAAATTGATGCTATTATGGCATTTGTTCGAGACTCTAAAAGTGGGACTAGCCCAATTCCAATTTCCAGCGAAACTCCAATTATCATTACCGGTGATATGAATTTAGTTGGTTATGCTCAACAGCTCAATACTTTTCTAACCGGTGATATCGTAAATGAATCGTCGTTTGGTCCGGATTTTAATCCGGATTGGGACGGCAGCAATTTTGAAGATGCAAAACCGTTCGTAACAAATTCTCCATTTGTTTTTACATGGTATAATGAAGGAAGTGATTTTGGTCCGGGTCGTTTGGACTTTTTTATTTATTCCGGTTCTGTTCTGGAGTTAAATAATTCATACACTCTTTTTACCAATCATCTGCCAGCTGATACTCTTTCTACTTATGGCCTAGTGAATATAGATGCAACAAGCGCTTCCGATCATTTACCTGTGGTCGCTGATTTCAGCATGCCGGATGTTACGTTAATTTATGAAAGTGAAAATTCAATTAATGATTTTTTTCTCGATCAAAATTATCCAAATCCATTTAATTCCAAGACAACTATCGCTTTCAGTGTGCCTACTTTAACCGGGGGGAATTTACAGCAGACAATACTAAAAGTTTATGATATTTTAGGTAATGAAGTTAAACTTTTGCTGGATAGAGGGTTAAGTGGCGGCACGTATAAAATTAATTTTGATTTAGAAGATCTATCAAGCGGAGTTTATATTTATAGATTAGTTTCGGGAAATTTTTCATCTTCAAAAAAAATGATTGTACTCAAGTAAATGGTAGTACTTTTTTATTACGTTAGTTTTTTCATGCCAAGATCAAACACATAGTTTTAAAAAATGGAGATGTTCTAGCTTGTCAATAAATCCTATTTACCAATCAAAATTATTATAGTTTTTAATTGCATTAAATTAGAGATGAAATTGAATAATGGAACCAAAAAAAAAATGCACAAATAAATTGATAATCCTTTTTTGAAAAATTTAACTAAATTGCTGATGGAATTTAATTTTTTAGAGTCGCAGATGATTAGGGTTCATTTTGAAGAAAAAATTGCTCCCAAAAAATATAGTATATAGTCTTGATAAGGATATTAGACCCTTTATTAAGTTTACATAAAGAATAATTGATTACTATTTATTGGTTTATGTTATTAGGGTTTACAATGGTTTATTTTATATTAAGGTCTTTTAATACAGCAAAAAATTGTAGTAAAATATAAAAACTGAATTAGGTGTTTATGAAAACTAGAACAATGAGTTATGTAATAGTTTGTTTATTTATTAATTCACTTTTCATATCTGGACAGACATTTACAGAATTAAACATTGATATCCCAAATCTTTTCTCTAGTAAAGTTGAATGGATTGACTTTGATAATGATGGAGACCTAGATATTTTTATAGGCGGGGGTCATCTTAATGCTTCAAATCATAATGCCTTTCTCTATCGGAATGACAATGAAAATTTTAACGACCTAATTTTAGAGATTCAGGTTGGCGGTAATGCTCAATTCTCTTGGATTGATTTTGATAATGATAATGATGTTGATTTAATTATTGCCTTGCAAGAAAACACAATTTTATTGTATGAAAATATTGGAAACGATCAATTTGAATACAGAACGATATATTTAAATTATTACAGTTGTGAAAATTTTCAATGGCAGGATTTCAATAATGATGGTCTAGCAGATTTACTATTCAGTGGTAGGATTAATGGCAATAATAGAATCAGCTTATTTTATAATGGAGGTAATGATCAGTTTACTTTAAATAACCAGTTCATTCCGCTAATTTCTAGTTCAATTGCCTATGGGGATTATAATAATGACGGTCATTTGGATTTAGTAACAACTGGTGAATTTAAAAGGGATTCACTTCGAACAATTCTATATACTAACAATGGTGATAACACATTTACACAATCAGATCCATTTTTTGAAGCTATTGTTTCTGGTGATATAAAATGGGCTGATATAAATAACGATGGATATCTTGACATTATTATTAATGGTATAATGAATACAAATAATATCCTTTGGGAAGTAAAAATAAAAATATTTAAGAATCTTAACGGTAGCGGTGATTTTGAAGAGATTCCAACTAATATGGATGGAACAAAAGAAGGTTGTTTGACTTTGGGTGATTATAATAATGATGGCAATATTGACATATTTCTGTCGGGAAGAAATATTTCTGATGTTCCAGTAAGTCAACTATATCAAAATAATGGCAATTTAATATTTACACTTGGAGCATCATTTTCTGGTAGTTCTTTTTCAAAAAATAATTGGGGTGATTTTGATGTTGATGGCGATCTTGATTTATTTCTAACGAATATTGAGGCAGAAACTAAATCTAAGATTTTTCGAAATGAAATCGCATCTCCAAATACAATTCCCACCTCGCCAATAAATTTAACAACGACAGTAATTCAAGATTCAGTTGATTTTTTTTTGGGATGCCGGACAAGATACAGAAACACCAGTTGAAGCATTAACTTACAATATTAGGATTGGCACAGCCCCAGGTCTTTCAGATGTTGTATCACCAATTGCATTGTTAAGTGACGGAAAAAGAAAAATAGTAAGACCCGGCAATGTTGAGCTTAATCGCCGTTGGTATATTGGTGGACTGCTCAATGGAACATATTATTGGAGTGTACAGACAATTGATAATACATATTCAGGTTCGCAATTTTCAGCAGAACAAATATTTGTTCTTAGCGGGTCCAATAATCAAAACTTTATAAAAATTAATGCTGAACTTCCCGGGATTGTCGATGGTGAAGCTAGTTGGGGGGATTATGATGGTGACGGGGACCTTGATGTTGCAGCTAGTGGTAGGAGCTCATCGGAATATGGTTATGTACTTACAAAAATTTTTAGAAATGATAGCGGAACATTGATAGACATAAATGCACAATTAACCGGATTATCTCAGAGCTCTATTGAGTGGGGAGATTATGACGGAGATGGTGATTTGGACTTGCTTAATTTAGGAATCGATTCTTCCGTTGTTAACTGGCTAATAATTTATAAAAATCAAGGCAATGATATTTTTACTAAAATTAATACTGAATTAGATGGATTTAGATCAGGTGATGTTGAATGGGGAGATTATGATAACGATGGAGATTTAGATTTCGTGGTCTGTGGTACTTACACTTTTGGCTCTGCAAAGGAGACAAAAATTTATCGCAATGATGGAAATGATAGATTCACTATGATGGACATTCAACTTCAAACAACCGTGGGTGGAACATCTGTTTGGGGAGACTATGATAATGATGGAGATTTAGATTTAGCCATTGGCGGCGGCGGTGTTCATATGACAAGAATTTACAATAATGATAAGTCTGTTGGATTCATTGATCTGGGTGTAGATTTCACAGAAGAAAAATACTACAAAAGGGCTGGTCCTGTACAATGGGGTGATTATGATTCTGATGGTGATTTAGATTTATTAGCTGAAAGAACTTTATTTAAAAATAATAATGGAATATTTACAAAGGATATAGTTTTGGATGTAGGAGAATTCTTCCCTTCATCATCAAAATTTGGTGATATAAATAATGATGGGTACCTTGACATCATAATGTGCGGTACAATCTTGGGTGTTGCACTTCCTGCAACGAAATTATTTATTAATAATTCGAGTAGTGGATTCATTCAGAAGCAAATAAATATTGCTCCTGCACGTTCCGGGAATGTTGATTTAGGAGATTTCAATAATGATGGTGCTCTCGATGTCTTGATAACCGGATCAAGTGATTCTGAGCCTAGAATATTATCCATCTATAAAAATATAGGTTTGCTTCCAAACATTCGACCGGAACCACCAAGCACTTTTCAAGCAAATATTGATAGTGGGATTGTTTTATTAAGTTGGAACAGAGGGTCTGATTTAGAAACTGATTCATTTGGACTTTCTTACAATTTGAAGATTGGATTATCTCCTGAAGGACAAAGTTTTATACCTGCTCACGCAAACATTTCTACCGGGAAAAGATATTTTGCAGAAATGGGAAATGTTCAAGAAAATCTAAATTGGTCTTTTGAAAGTAAGGTAAGTGGAAATTATTTTTGGGCTGTCCAATCGATTGATAATTCGTTTGCTGGGTCTGCGTTTTCAGAAGGGAATCAATTCACTCTCGATGCTATTCCCGCACTAGATAAAGATACGCTTGATTTTGGGGAAGTTGAAATTGGTAATTCTAAATTACTTAAATTTAATATTTTCAATGACGGCAACATTAATTTATTAATATATACATTTGAATTATACTCCGAAAACATCTATGTAACCCCTGCAAACGGAGTTATTAATATTGGTGATTCAAATGAATTTTCAATTACTTTTAATCCGGATGAGGCAGGTGTATATAATGGAGATTTGATTCTTAAGCACAATGGTCTCAAGATAAATACTTTAATTCCAATAAAAGCTACTGCATTAGATACCTTAATTATTCCGAATGTATTATTAGATCAAGATACTCTTGATTTTGGTAAAACAGAAATTGGCAAATCTAAATTGCTAAACTTTATTATTTTCAATGATGGAAACTCTCAACTGCTTATTAATAAAATTGAACTGTACTCGGATTGTTTTTCTGTATCACCTGAAAATACAGTTATTAATATTGGTGATTCAAGTGAGTTCTCAATTATTTTTGAACCAGATGAGCCGGGAATTTACAATGGGGATATTGTCATTCAACATAATGGTTTAAATCTAAATACATTACTACCTATAAAAGCTACTGCATTAGATACCACATTAATTCCAAGTTTGTATTCAATTTCACAAAATTATCCTAATCCTTTTAATGAGGGGACCCAAATCAACTATGCTCTGCGAGAACCAGGCTGGGTTAAGCTTAGTTTATTTGATGTTCTTGGTAATAATACTTCAGTATTAATCAATGAACTAAAAACTGTAGGCTATCATACCTATGATTTTAATTCGAGAGCATTAGCCAGTGGAGTATATATTTATCGTATTCAAGTTGGAAATTTTATTGAAACAAAAAAAATGTTATTAATTAAGTAAAATTGTGCTTTTGAAACTTGTTGTAAATTTTTATATCCTGATGGACTGAAATTCATTTTAGAAGAATTTAGGATTTATTATGAAAATATTAATTTCAATGTCTCTTTTAATTCAAATTCTCTTCTCATTTAACAATGTGTTTGGTGAACCCAAAGAGCAATTAATAGTCGGAACTAAGGTTGCAGAACCATTCGTTATAAAATCTCCTAACGGCGAATGGGATGGTTTGGCAATGAATTTGTGGGAAAAAATTGCCCGCGAAATGAATGTTGAGTATAAAATAAAGCAGTATGATTTAGAGGGATTAATTGATGCTGTTTCAAAAGGAGAAGTTGATATCGGCGTATCGCCGATGACGATTACTGCGGAACGGGAAAAGAGTTTTGATTTTTCACATCCCTACTTTATAACCGGATTGAGCATTGCAATTCCAGCGAAAGATGAGAGTACAGTTTTTACGATCATTGGAAGATTCTTGTCATCAGAATTTTTAGAAACTGTTTTACTGCTAGTGTTGATTTTAGGAATTGTAGGAACACTAACATGGCTTTTTGAAAGAAAGAAAAACCAAGAACAATTTGGTGAAGGAACAACAAAGGGATTGCTTTCCGGCTTTTGGTGGGCAGCAGTTACAATGACGACGGTAGGCTATGGCGATAAAGCACCAAAAACATTGGGCGGTAGAGTAGTTGGTTTAGTTTGGATGTTTGCAGCTTTAATTATTATTTCAGGTATTACTGCCGCAATTACTTCTGCACTAACAGTTACCCAACTCGATTCACAAATCCAAAACATTAATGATCTCCGATATTCAAGTGTTGGAACAGTCAGCGGTTCATCAAGCGAGCAGTTTTTAAAAAAGGAAAGGGTCGTAAGCGAATTATATGATAAACCAATTGATGCATTGAACGCTCTTGCTAACGGTAAAATTGATGCAGTGGTTTATGATGCTCCAATTTTAAAATTCTTAATTAAGTCGAATAACTTTACAGGAAAATTAAAAGTACTTAGGACAAATTTACAGCCGCAGCATTATGGTTTTTCATTGCCGTATAATAGTGAAATACGAGAGCAGGTAAATCAAGTGCTTCTTGCAAAAGTACAAGAGAGTGAATGGCAGGATGTTATATTTAATTATTTCGGTGAGTGATACTTCTTTATAATTAACCCACGATTTAAGTCGTGGGTTAATTTAATAATCAGCAAGTTGCTTTAAAAAACTCCTACTCATTTCCTTAATCACAAATTTTGCGCGCGCTTTAGATATTGTACTTGGCGGACCCCAAGGAGTTTTGTTTACATCAACAATGTATATTTTTTGATTTTGATTATCCCGTAAAATATCAAGCTCACCGTAATCCAGACCCATTTCTTTACTGAACTCAAGTATGCTTGTTATTTCACTATCTGTAAAAACTGCTTTTGTTGCATGGACTTCCACACGGGCAATATCATTAGTAAATCTCTTTTTCATAGTTTTTATTTTGTAATAAACTAATGGGATTGAATTACCGATTATCGGCGCGCGCAAATCACGAACGAAGTTTTCATTCAACTTATTATCAATAACTTTTTGATAAACTACATTTGGTTCCGGACTGTTAATTGGGCAAGTAATTACTCGTCCGTCATGCTTTGCATTCTCATCCGACTTAACAACACATTCGCCCTCAAACTGTTTAGGGTCAATTGAAAAATCGTATTTGAATACTTTTTCAAAAATGGAATCAACTTTATTTTTACTTATATCCGTACAACAGCTATTTAAACTAATCTTTTTAATAATTTCAGGGTTTTCAAAGCTTGTACTGTCATCCCAAAAAAAACTAATGTGCTTTTCACCCTTATTTGATCGGGTAATCCTAATACCTAAATGTTTACACATCTTATAAAGTATAGATCTCTTATGAGGAACGTTTGGATAGAAATATATTTTTTTAATTTTATGATCATGCTTTTTCCTTTTCAAACCGGAAAAAAGAAAGGGAAGTTGATAGCGGTAAACTAAATTAAATATTTCATCAATTTTTCTAATCATTTTTGTTTATCAAATTGATAAATATTTGTTCGAGTTTTTTAGTTTGTATTTCTTCATTAAACATTTCTTCAACTCTTTGCTGTCCAGCAAGGCCGAATTGTTCTCTTAACTCAGGTTTATCAATCAATTCTAAAATCGCTGCAGCCAATTTGCAAGGTTCTTTTGGCGGCACTCTGAATCCGGTTTCGTTTTCAACAACAATATCAACTAATCCATCTGTATTAGATGAAACAACTGGACGAGCCGCAGCCATAGCTTCAATTGCTGCATTACCGAAAGCCTCGGCATGTGATGGGACAGCAATAATATCCGAAGCGCCAAGCAGTTCAGGAATATCCTTTCTGAAGCCGGTGAATATAGTTTGATTACTAATCCCTTGGTTTACTGCATACTGTTTGATTTGATTTTCATATTCATCTTCACCGAAGCTTGCATTGCCGACAATCCAAAAAATCACGTCATCTTTTTTCTCAAGGATAATTTTGGCGGCTTCTAAAAAATCCTCGTGACCTTTACCCGGCGATAATCTTCCCATCAAGCTTACAACGCTTTGCATCGGTTCTGCATTCATAGCTTTTCTCGTTGCATCACGCTTAGCTAAAGCGGATTTATATTTTTCAACCTTAATTCCATTGTAATGAATTTGAACACGAGCATCATCAATAGGGCATGTATCAACCACATTCTTTTTTATTACCTGGGATATTGCTAAAACCAAATCGACTCTTGAGTATAAATACTTATGCAGGAAATCTTTTTTCTTAATGTATGAACCAACCCGCTTTGTGAGTACAACAGGAATTTTCAATGATTTTTTAATTGCGGGAATCAGAAATCTTAAGTCGCGTGAAAATTGAACATGCACCAAATCAAAATTTTGAGTGCCCAAGTATTTACGAAGTTTAAATATTAACAATGGATGAATTCCATTTCCGAAAGGCAAGGCAAAACATGTAAATCCTTCTGCCAGTGCTTCTTTGTTAAGTGAACTTTCGGGATAACAAAAAATTGTAATTTTGTGACCGAGCGCCTTAAGATCAATAGCGGTTTGCAGTACACGCATTTCCATTCCACCCCATGAGCGTGAAGTACAGAATTCTAATATTTGCATTGGTTTATTCATTCGCGTGTACAATCTACCTTAATGACGAAAACCAATCAACCATATTTTTACATGGCATAAATTGATGATTTAATTTATTTTGTTGATCACTAATTCATTTTATTTCACTTATTATGAAACTACAATTTGTAATTATGAAAAAGCAATTAGGGCTTACATTAACTTCAATATCAAATATATTTTACATTGATAATTAGAAACAACCATAAATAATTGATTGTATAAAAGTTTGATATTCTAATTTCCTAAAACGTAAACTAATTCTAAACCTACTATGAGTGAAGAAACCAATCCTGATCACGACAAAAGAGATGATAGTCTTAATAGACTTAAAAGTTTTTCAAAATTTTTGGATGATAAGCTATTAGCATTAAAATTGCCAAAGTTTATTAACAGTAAATTATTATTCGCGATAGTAATTTTATTATTTATTTTGTTTATAGTCTCACTTTTCAATTCCTCCGTAACAAAATCAGATATACTGACATTTAAAGTTGAACGTAAAAATTTTACCGCCTCAATTACGGAAGCAGGCGAGTTGCGGGCTAAAAAATCTATTAGTGTAGCTGCACCCAGAATTAGAGGAACCCTTAAAATAATTTACCTTATTCCAGAAGGCACAATAGTTAGTCCTGGTGATACAGTTGTCAAATTTGATCCATCAGAAGCATTGATAAATGTGAAAGATGCAAATGCCAGTCTTGAGATTGCATACTCTGAAAAAAAGAAATTAGTAGCTAATCAAACTTCTTCAATGGCTCAAATGGAATCACAGCTAAAATCTGCTGAGTTAAGTTTTGAATTATCAAAACTTGAACTAGAGCAAATTAAATTTGAAGCTGATGTAAAACAGCGGCAGACAAATTTGCAGCATCAAAAAAATGAATTAAGTTATTTGCAGACAAAGCAAGAGTATGAATCAAAGAAAATTATCCAGGAAGCAGAGCTCTCTAAAATGAATCTCGAAATTGAACAAAAGAACGGTGATTTGAATAAGGCAGAAAATGATCTGGCAAAATTGATTCTCATTGCACCTGCCCAAGGACTTGTTATTTATGGAGAAAACTGGAGTAATTCCGGTAAAAAATTTGCGGTTGGTGACCAGCCATGGCGCGGAGCTTCAATTATTAAACTGCCTGACTTATTGCAAATGGAGAGTTTAACTTTTGTTAACGAGGTTGATGTAAGCAAAGTAAGTGTCGGGCAAGAAGTTTTGGTTACTCTTGATGCATACCAGGATTCAAGTTTTACTGGAACAATTTCGAATGTTGCAGCTGTGGGAAAAAATAAAGACAATAATCAAAACATAAAAGTTTTTGAAATACTTGTTGATATTATTGATAAATCGGAGATACTTAGACCGGGAATGACTACAAGCAACAAAGTTCTTATAAGTGAAATCCCAAACGTACTTTTTATTCCTCACGAATCAATTTTTTATAAAGATGATAAATATTTTGTGTATGTAATTGATGGGTCTTCTTATGATGAAATAGAAGTAAAATTAGGAGCAAAGAGCGAAGACTACATGGTTGTTGAAGAGGGGTTGGAAGATGGCGATTTAGTTGCGTTAGAAGACCCGACGGATGATAAGAACACGGAAGAAAGCAGCAATGAATCTTCATCCGGGAAATAGAAAATGAGAGAAATTGAAAATATTAAAATTGGATTGATTGCATTGAGGGCAAACAGGCTGCGGACCATGCTTACGATGCTTGGAGTAATATTCGGCGTTGGAGCTGTTATCGCAATGATGTCAATTGGTGAAGGCGCAAGGCAGGAAACTCTTGAACAGATTGAATTGCTTGGAACCAATAATATTATAATCAATAGGACAGAAGGTAACGTCAGTTCAAAAAAATCCAAAGCTTCTTTCTCCCGCGGTTTAAGTATGGACGATGCAAGATCAATTTTGGAAATTCATTCAGGCGTGGAATATATAACTCCGATCATCAAGAAGAAAAACAAGGTTACTTTTAAATCTAAAATTATTACTGCCGATATAATTGGAACGCTTCCAAACTATCCTCAAATGTTTAATTCAATTCCAACCTCGGGCAGATTTTTTAATCAAACAAATTTAGATTCTTACTCAAATGTTTGTGTTATCGGGTCCGGCATAAAAGAAAAATTATTTAAGTATGAAAATGCAGTTTCAAAAAAGATAAAAATTGGAAATCTCTGGTTTGAAATAATTGGAGTTATTGCCGCAAAAAATATTACTCAAACTGCTCAGAATGATTATTCTGTTAGAAATTTTAACGATGATATATATATACCATATTCAACATGTATTAATAAATTGGACAGATTTAAGGAAGAAGAAAACAATGAGTTTATTTTTTTCTGGGGCGGAGATCAAAAAGCAAAAGTGATTGATAGAACATTTGTTGATCAGCTAGCAATCAAAATTAAGGATGATGAATCAATTGGGAAAAGTGGTGAGCTAATAGAAAAAATATTAACACGAAGGCATTACGGAGTTGAAGATTTCGAAATTATTATTCCCGAAGAATTGCTTGAGCAGAAACAAAAAACACAAAGAATTTTTAATATTGTAATGGGTGCAATTGCCGGAATATCTTTGTTAGTAGGCGGAATCGGCATTATGAATATTATGCTTGCCAATATAATGGAGCGCACAAAAGAAATTGGTATTAGAAGAGCTGTGGGTGCCACACAGCAAAATGTATTAACACAATTTTTGTATGAATCCGTTATGATAAGTTTAGTTGGAGGTATTTTAGGAATTGTCATTGGATTTCTTCTTACGTCAATGATTACAGGATATGCCGAGTGGAGAACTTCAATTACACTTCCCTCTGTGTTTATTGCGTTCTTTGTTTCTGCTGGTATTGGCATAGTTTTCGGGATTTACCCCGCAAAAAAAGCAGCGAGTAAAGACCCCATTGAATCCTTGCGGTATGAATAGAAAACGATTAATAAATTATAAATTTGGATAATCAAAAGATGAAAACTGTTCTCTTGCTATTTTTACTATTACAATTTTCAACAAATTTATTTCCCCAAAAAGTATTAACCTTGGAAGAATCACTCGAAATTGCATTAGGTGAAAGTTACAGCATAAAAAGCGCAAAATATAATCTTGAAAGTTCAAGTAAAAATTTGGAAGCAATAAAGCTAGGGTTAAGAACATCGATCGATCTGCAATTCGATTTGCCGAGCTATCAAAGAAGTTTAGTAAGTCAATTTAACACGTTAACGGGCAGCGAGGAATTCTACAAAGTTGGAAACACAACATTAGAAGGAAGATTATTTGTTACTCAGCCAATGCTTTTTTCAAATGGAACAGTATCATTTGTGGGCAAGTTGTTGGGGCGGGATCAGTTTAGTGATTTTACAGGAACAACCAGAGACTATTTTTCAAATTTGAGTATTCAGCTTAATCAGCCCCTATTTGTTTTCAATGACCAAAAGGCAGATTTGGAAAGGGCGGAAATAAGGTTGGAGAAGACGGAAAGAAATTTTAATCAAACCGAGCGGGAAATTATTTTTAATGTTACAACAAAATTTTTTAGGCTCTATCAAGCAAAAAAAAGCGTAGAGATCGCAAAAAATGAAGTTGCTCAAACCGAAGAAACTTATACAACCGCGGTCAATAAATATAAAGCAGGACTAATTCCTGAAGTTGAATCACTGCAGCTTGAAGTTGACTTTGCAACAAGTCAAAATGAACTTTTAAGAACTGAACAATCTTTTGCAGAATTATTAAATGAATTTAAATTTGTAATCGGGCTGGAGTTAAACGAAAATATTGATATATCAGCGGACATAGAATTCAGTGAAGCTGAAATAAATCTTGAAACAGCTATTGAGAATGCGCTTGAAAAACGAGCGGAATTGCTAAACTCCGAATCAGATATTTCCCTTAACGAAATGAATATTGACGAAGTTGACGCGCGCAGAACAATAAGAGTGGATCTGTTTGCAAACTACGGCATAAATAAAAACGATGAAAAATTTAATAATATTTTCAGAGATTTTCAGGATTCTAGAAGTGTTGTTATGTCGATGTCGGTTCCAATATTAGATTGGGGACAAAATAGCCGAAACGTGGAAGCGGCAGTGGCAAATTATAAGAATAGCGTTCTATCATATAATAATTTAAAAGAGTCTATTAAAAACGAGATAATCTCATCAGTCAATCGAGTTAATTCATCTAAAAAAAGAGTAGAAGTATTAAGCAAAACAGTTGAGATAGCTGAAAAAAGTTATGAACAAAACCTTGAAAGATTCCGTTCAGGCAATATTACTAGTTTTGAATTGTCACAAGAACAGCTTCGATTAACAAAAGCAAAATCAAACAGCCTTGATGCTCTTATTGATTATAAAATTGCTTTGGCAGACCTTGAGAGAAAATCTTATTTAAAATTTAATTGATCCTCATCCAAATTATTCTCTTCTCGCTTTGCAGTGTCATTTCTATTATTTTTGTTTCTCAAAAATTATACATAAAGAATAGCAGCTATGAAAAATGAAAAATTAGTTTTATTACCAGGGCTCGATAAACAAGTTAAATTTCTCTTAGAAAAAGAAAACGTTGAAGGGTTGAAAATTCTTGTGATAGGTTCATCGAGCGAGCTTGTTGCACTTCAGCTAGCGGAAATATCTAAAACCAAAGTTGAAGTTATTGTTGAAGAATATGATTCATTCATCAATTCTCGTTTATTATTAGAAAGTTCGGATGAAGTGAATGTAAAAGTGATGGATTTTGAAGTCACTGATTTCAAAAATGAAACTTTTGATTTAGTTTATGCTCAAGCAGCAATTACTTCTTTAAGAAGAAACAAAATTGTTAAAGAAATTAAGCGGCTGTTAAAACCGGAAGGAATACTTTGTGTTGGAGAAATTGTAAAACTTGAAAAACAGCTGCCGAATTTTATAAGTATAATGTTTGAAACTGCTGACCTCGATCCAATGTTCAAAGGGGACTTGAATGAATATTATCTCGATAGAAATTTTGTAATAAATGAAAGCAAAAATTTAACTCACCATTTGTTCGAGTATTACAAACTTGGAAGAACTAAACTGAAGGAAACCGAAAAAGGTTTAACAGAAAATGAGAAAAGTTATTATAAAAAATTGTTGAAGAAGACCAGCCACGAAACAAATGTGTTCCTAAAACAGGGAGCGGAAAGATATGCTGGGTTCCAGGCATTAATTATGAGGAAGAAATAATTTTGAAGAAAGGCGAGATACACGAATTTAAAATTGAATCCTACGCATTTGAAGGAAAAGGAATTTGTAAAATTTCTGTTGATGAAGATACTGAAAGGAAAAAAATAGTTTTTGTTCAGGGTGCTTATCCCGGTGATGTTGTGAAGGCGGAAATTAGAAGAGTTAAAAAATCATATGTGGAAGCGCGGACAATCGAGCTACTTATTCCATCGGACGATAGAATTGAAGCGAGGTGCATGCACTTTGGAACTTGCGGCGGATGTAAGCAGCAGAATTTAAAATATGAAGTACAGGCAGCACACAAGCGAAGACAAGTGGCAGAAGTGTTTAATAAAATTGGCGGGTTTGAAGAATTTCAACTTGAGCCGATAATTGCCGCAGAGGATATTTGGTTTTACAGAAATAAAATGGAGTTCTCTTTTTCCGATAAGAGATGGCTTACAAAAGATGAGATCGGTTCCGAAGAAAAATTTGATGATAGAAACTTTGCATTGGGTCTGCACATTCCCCGTATGTTCGATAAAGTTTTTAATTTGAATGAATGTTTTTTGCAAAATGAAATTAGTGCGGAGATTGTAATTTTTACGAGAGAGTTTTTCCGATCAAGAAATATTTCTATTTATCAGACGAGAACACACGAGGGATTTTTAAGAAATCTGGTTATAAGAATTTCAAAGTTGACAAATGACTTGATGGTAAATTTAGTAACATCATACGAAGATGAAAAATTGCTGACTGAGTATGCACAAGAGCTGCGGGAGAAATTTCCTGCTGTAACAACTTTTGTGAATAATATTAATTTGAAAAAAGCTTTAGTCGCCTACGGTGATTATGAAAAAGTGTTTTTCGGCAGCGGCTATATTTATGATTTGATCGGAAAATACAAATACCGTATCAGCTCGAATTCATTTTTCCAAACAAACACAATGCAGGCGGAAAAATTATATCAGACTGCACTAGAATTTGCTTCACCGGAAAAGACCGATGTAGTTTACGATCTTTATTCGGGAGCGGGTACGATCTCGCTTTTTATTTCGGAACATGTAAAAACTGTTCATGGATTTGAAGATGTTGAACCGGCAGTTAATGATGCCGAAATGAATAAGCAAAATAACAATGTAGAAAATGTTCACTTTCATCAGGCAAATTTGAATAAATCATTTTTACCTAAACTTGAAGAAGAAATAATCCCGAAGCCGGATCTGGTTATTGCTGATCCGCCGAGAGGAGGGATGAACCCGAAAACGGTAAATGATCTGCTGAAGTTAAAGCCGCCCAAAATTGTTTACGTAAGCTGCAACCCTGCAACTCAAGCCCGCGACATAAAACTCCTTTGCGAAGGCGGGTACGAGCTAATTAAAATGCAGCCGGTGGATATGTTCCCACATACATTTCATATTGAGAATGTGGCGTTGTTGATAAATAAGTAGAAAACTTATTTTAAACTAATAAGTTATTTTATTTAATTTTTGAGTCAATTTTTGAAGGTCTTCTTCTCTCTTCCCTTTTTGAGTTTTCTTTTATTGACATAGGTAATCTTTAAGCTTATTGCTTCTTTTTGGTCTTCGTAGCTTTTTTAGAGCTTTTCCTTTAATCTGTCTAATCCGTTCCCTGGTAAGATTAAAGATTTCGCCTATCTCTTCTAAAGTAGCTTTTTGATTATTCCCGATTCCAAAATAGAGTTTTATTACTTCTGCTTCTCTTTCATCAAGAGAAGAAAGGGCATCTGCTACTACATACTTAAAAGAATCATTCATCAAATTTCGGTCTGGCATGGGCTGTTCCTCATTTTGGAGTAAATCCAATAATGTTGATCTATTCTCGTCGCCACTTTTTAAAGGCGCATCAATTGATACCTGGTGACCTGCTATTTGAAGTGAATAAGCTACTTCGTCAGAGGTTATCTCGAGAAATTTTGCAAGTTCTTCCGTAGTTGGCTTTCGTTCGTGTTTCTGCTCTAAGTAACTATTCGCTTTACCTAGCTTTGTTAAACCACCAACCCGATTAAGCGGAAGACGAACAACCCTTGACTGATCAGCAATTGCAGATGTTATACCCTGCCTTATCCACCAGACTGCATAAGAGATAAATTTGAATCCTCTTGTTTCATCAAATCGTTGGGCAGCTTTTATCAATCCAATGTTTCCTTCGTTTATTAAATCGCTAAGTGAAAAGCCCTGGTTCTGGTACATCTTAGCAACAGAAACTACAAATCTTAAATTAGCGTTAACTAATTTATTTTGGGCATTTTTATCCCCATTCTTTATCTTTATTGCTAAATCTATCTCTTCGCTTGGACTTAAAAGATCAAACTTTCCTATTTCCAGAAAATATCGATCTATAGATTTACTTTCTCGATTTGTTACTTGACTTGTTATTTTCAATATGAACCGTTTCTACTTATAATTTATATAAAATTGATTGTTCTTGGAATTATTAAATTGGGAGAGAATGGTTATTCAGTCAATACTCTATACTACAAGATACTGAAATAAAAACCCTAAAAGGAATTAATAACTTTGATTTAGGAATGCACCAGGATTAATTACTTTTAGCACCTAAAGATTTTACTGCTTAAGAAATTATATAGCAGTGTTATTGTGTGCCGACTATAAATCCATCAACAAAACCCAATAAAAATCTAACAATTCCGCCGAACCAGCTAAAAGTATAGTCTTAATAAAGTTTACTAAGTTCTGTAATCGTTCCGCCGGATGAACCTTGAAACAAGAGCCACCAAGTGCTCTTCTGCGAAGTGCTGTTTTTAACTCCAAATTAGATTTACTCTTTAATTCATATTGGGATAATTCTAAGATAGAATTAAGAAATGGACATCGAATAAATTAAAACTGCAGGAAGCAGTGTCATATTTTAGGAATATTGAGAAATTCTCTCGAAAGCATTTAAAATTGGGTTCCCATCATGTTTAATCTAGAAATGTAAATAATTAGCTTAAAAGTAAAGTTTTTCCAATTCCCTTCAAAAATCAATTAATCAATTTTCACCTCAAAATTGTTGTTTATTAATTCCATTTTATTTAGTTTTGTACTCTTTGGAAAAAATTAGGTATTTAAATGAAACGTACGTATCAGCCAAGTAATAGAAAACGTAAAAACAAACACGGATTTAGAGCTAGAATGGCTTCTAAAAACGGCAGAAAAGTTTTAGCAAGAAGAAGAGCAAAAGGCAGAAGCAAATTAACAGTAAGTGACGAATATTAATCTTGAAAGAGTTTGGTCTTTCTAAAATAGAAAGAATCAAGAGTAAAAAAGAATTTAGTTTAGTCTACTCGGCAGGGTCAGTAATTTATTCTGATGATAGAAAATTAAAGGTTAATATTTATAAAGTTAAAAACATTGATGATCCTTTTGTAAAAGCCGGGTTTGCCGTTCATAGAAAATCTGGAATAGCTGTTTGGAGAAATCGTGTTAAAAGATTATTAAGGGAATCTTTTAGATTAAATAAAAAAAGATTAACCGATTGGTCTTCAGAAAAAAAAGTAAATGTTTTTCTTGTGTTTTCCCCTAACTCAATCAATCAAAAAAATAGCCGTAAAGTTTATTTGCAGGATGTTATGCCGCAGGTAAAAAATCTTATGGATAAAATTATTAAAGCAGGTTAGTTAATTGTGTTTACTAATTACGGCTTACACTCTGTATACTTTCTATCCTCAATTTGCCTTCTTAGCATCGTCTCAAAAAAATCTAATCTAATAAATAATAAATTTTCTTTTCGTACTTTAATAGAGTTGTTTTCGGACAATTGTCTGAAAATTCACTTTAATAATTTTGGATATATAAATGGATAAACAATCAACGATAGGTTTTGTATTAATTGGGCTCGTACTGGTAATTTGGTTTTACATGAATGCCCCCGAACCCCAGCCGATCGATCAGAAAAAAAACGCAGACAGTACTTTTGTTAAAAAAGATTCATTAGAAGATAAAAAGGTTGAACCTGCCAAAGAAATTCCGGTTGAAAAAGCGCAGCCTGCGGACGAACCCACAGAGGGTCCATTTGCCGCTGACGGTTCGCCCGAAGAAATTATTACTATTGAAACCGATGTTGCGATTATTGAGTTGAGTAATAAGGGCGGAAGCATACGCCGTTATTTTCTTAAAGAGTACAACACTTGGTACAACAAAGATCTGCCGGAAGACGCCCCTTGGTATAAACAGTATGTGCAGTTAGTCAATTCACAGTTCGGCGGCGATCTAAATATTGTTTTCCTTACAAAAGACGGGCAGCTTGTTAATACATCCAAGTTAACATTTAAGCCGGAACAAAAGGGTTATAAATTTAATGTCGATACAGAGGATTCACTATTAATTACTTACAATTATGAATTGCAGCCGGGCAAATCCTTAAAAAAGCATTTCACATTTTTCGGAGATAATTACACTACTCTTTTTGATGTTGAACTTGACGACATCTCTGATGTTATTAGCGGATTAAGCTATGATGTAATTTGGGAAAATGGAATCAACTTTGTTGAAAATAACTCTGTTGATGAAGCAACCTATACTAACATTAGTGCTTACTCCGGCGATGAGCAGGTTATTATTGATGCCTCATCAATGGGCGATAAAGAATCCAAAGATATTAACGGTGTAGTTGATTGGGTGGGAGTGCGAAATAAATATTTTACCGTAATTATTTCACCAGATAACCCAAACAGCAACGGCGGTGTTTTTTTAGAAGGGGAAAACATTCCTCATAAAGTTTACGGTGAAAGAGAGTATTATAGCGCCCGTCTAAAGGTTCCTTACAAAGGACTTAATAATCAAAAAGATTCATTTACACTTTACATGGGTCCGCTTGTTTATAAAACTCTAAAATCTTATGATAGAAATTTTGAAGCGATTTATGATTTTGGAAGTTTCTTCGGACTAAAAATTATTACGCGCCCCATTTCAGAATACGTATTGCTGCCATTGTTCTCGGCGCTGCATAGTGTAATTCCAAACTACGGTTTTGTGATCATCGTTTTTTCAATTATTATAAAAATTGTACTGTACCCTCTTACAAAGCAAAGTTATAAATCGATGAAGAGGATGCAGCTTTTGCAGCCTAAAATTGCTGAGATGAAGGAAAAGTATAAAGACGATCAGCAGAAAGTGCAGAAGGAGACGATGAAGCTATACTCCACCTATGGGATCAACCCCGCGGGCGGATGTTTGCCTATGCTTCTGCAGATGCCGATACTCTTTGCATTGTTTGCTTTCTTCCGGGTAACAATTCAAATTCGTCACGAGCCTTTTATTTGGTGGATAACCGATCTATCAGCACCGGATATAATTTATTCGCTGCCGTTCAGCATTCCGTTGTTCGGGGTAGATCAGATAAGCGGTTTGGCTTTGCTGCTTGGTGTAACTATGTTCTTTCAGCAGAAGATGAGCGTTAGAGACCCAAGTCAAAAAGCACTCGTTTACATGATGCCTATAATGTTTACTTTTATGTTTATGGGATTTTCATCAGGACTAAACTTGTACTATTTCCTTTTTAATTTGCTTTCAATTATGCAGCAATATTATATCAATAATAAAAAGGATGATAGCGAATTGGTACCGGTTAAAGACCCCAAAAAGAAAAAAGGCGGCGGTTTTATGCAGAGGATGATGGATGCCGCAGAAAAGCAGTCACAAGCCCAGAAGCAGGGTGCGAAAAAGAAAAAGAAATTTTAATTATCTGAAAACCACCGGTTGTTCAGAAATGAAGATAATATTACAGATATTTAGTTTAGTTTTTCTTGCGGTAACAACAATAGTGTTATCGCAAGAGAAAAATATTCTCACCTTAGATCTTGTTGCCGAAAAACTTCCTTTTGGATTAATTAATTATACGCACAATGCTGAGCCGAAGACTGCATTGGTTTTAAGCGGCGGCGGTGCAAGGGGTTTAGCACATATTGGAGTTCTGCGAGCGCTTGAGGAAAAAAAAATTCCTATAAAATATATTGTGGGAACAAGTATGGGAAGTATTGTCGGTGGACTTTATGCTGCAGGGTATTCAATTGAAGAGCTCGATTCTATTGCAGTTAATACTAATTGGGAAGATTTTTATTCAGCCGGTGAAGCCGACAGAAGAGAACAATTTTACGATCAAAAAATTACCAACGATAAAGCTTTATTTGCCATTAGGCTGGACGGACTTAATCCTATTCTTCCAACATCAGTTACTTCAGGGCAAAAAGTATCAAACTTATTAACATTATTATCGTTTAATGCACCAATACAAACCGACAATTCTTTCAACGATCTGCTGTATGATTTTTACGCCGTTTGTACTGATCTGATTACCGGGAATAAAGTTGTATTGAACGAAGGTTCACTTGGATTGGCCATGAGAGCAAGTTCGAGTGTAATGTTTTTGTTGTCACCGGTAGAAATGGATTCTCTTCAATTAGTTGACGGCGGTCTTGTTGCAAATATTCCTGTTGGGGTTGCAAAGGAAATTAACAGCGATTTTATAATCGCTTCTGATGCTACCAGTCCGCTTTACAATGAGGAAGATTTAGCAGCACCCTGGAAAGTTGCTGATCAATTAATTAGTATTCCAATGATGCAGCTAAATAAAATGCAGCTCTCATCAGCTGATGTCGTGATCAATCCGGTTCCAAAAGAAATGGTTAATAGCGATTTTAAAAATGTAGATACACTACTTATCACCGGCTATGATTCTACTCTTGATATAATTATAAATCTTGAGGAAAAGTATAAAGAGAGATACTACAGCAATATTGATATTGATGATAAAGAATATTCGGATGTAGAGTTTATTTCTGATTCTGATATTATTAAAAACCATTTTCTCCATCTTCAATCACAAAAGAGTGTTTCGAACAAAGACCTTATTTATACACTTGGGATGTTGAATAAAGAGGGCGTTTACCATGATTTATCGGTTGAAATAGTAGAAGACAGAGGGACAAAAATTAAGATCAATGCTGTTCAAAATTCCATTGTCAAAAACATTAAAGTTGAAGGCTGTACATTTTTAAGTGACTCGGTTTTGTCAGCATTAATAATTCCGCTAATTGAAAAGCCTTATAATAGCAAACGAACACTTGATCTCGGTATGCAAATTATTAATAAATACAGGGTCGCGGGATTAACACTTGCGAATATAAATTCGATTGATTTTGATGAGAGTAACGGAAATATTGAAATTAAAGTCCGCGAAAAAGTCCTCTCTGAAATTAAAGTAACAGGAAATGAAAAAACAAACGATCCGGTTATTGTTAGAGAATTTCCAATTGACGAAAATGATTATTTAACAATTGATAATCTCAAAAAAGGCTTGGCAAATTTACGTGCAACAGATTTATTTGAAAGCGTTGATATACATGTTGATGATAATGCTGATAAGAGTATTTTAAATGTTAACGTGAAGGAAAAAGTCTCGAGCCTTATGCGGTTTGGGTTGCGAATAGACAATGTTGATTTCACGCAAGTATCACTAGATTTGCGAGATGAGAATATCTTTGGTACCGGTACTGAATTCGGAACGATTTTATTCTATGGCGATAGAAAAAAATCCTTTACGCTCGAACACAGAGCGAATAGAATATTTGACACTTACCTGACCTACAAAATTAAAACATATTTTAATCTTGATGATGTTAATGTTTATGAAGATGTAACTCCATTAAGAGCTAATAGAATAAGGCGGGATAAGATTTCCGAGTATAGACAATTGTATTTAGGTGCTTCATTTGGTATCGGTTCGCAGTTTCAAAAATTCGGAAATATTTTTATTGAGGGCAAGTATGAGAAGAATGAAATTAAGAACAAATTTGATTTTCCTGAAGAGAAAACATCTAAAATGGATATTGCTTCTGTAAAATTTTCACTCTCAATTGATTCACAAAATAAATATCCTTATCCAACATTTGGCTCAAGATTAAACTCATATTACGAAACAGGGCTTTCTGTATTAGACGCCAAAACCGGGTTTACAAAATTTTATTTCGATTATAAAGGATACTTCAGCATTGGGGAATCTCACACTTTGGCGCCAAAATTTGTGATAGGATTTGCAGATGAAACACTTCCGCTCAGTCAGCAATTTTCACTTGGCGGTCAAAGAAATTTTTTCGGATTGAGAGAGGATGAATACCGCGGAAGACAGGTACTTACTACTTCGCTTGAGTATCAATTTGTAATCCCCGTACAATTATTTTTTGATGCTTTTTTTAGAGTTCGTTACGATCTAGGATCAATTTGGTCACAGCAGGAACAGATAAGGTTTAAGGACCTGCGTCATGGAATTGGAGCAACTCTTTCTCTCGATACTCCAATTGGTCCGGCAGATTTTTCAATTGGAAGAAGTTTTTTAATTGAGCGAAATTTACCGGATAATGTAATTAAGTGGGGGCAAGTGTTTTTCTATTTTACAATTGGATACTATTATTGATGTTCATTGCGGGCTGCTTTTTCCGCTATTGATTTGTACTTCCTTTCCAGTTTCAAATTACCAATTTTTCTAAAGTGTTCTGCCATCGCATAATAAACTTTTGCCTTTCGGTGAACGTGTTCAACACCAATATTTACAACCTTCATAATATCTTCGTTTGACGGGAGGGGCAGATCGTAACTATATAATTTTAAAACAGAAAGAAGTGGACTATACTCTGCCGGATTACTCATCGCTGCTTTTTGGTAATAATAAATTGCTCGTTCGAGATAGGAGTAATCTTCAAAATTATTTTCGAAAATTTGTGCAGCCCAGTTATAAACCTCATACCGGCATGTTGAAAATTCATCTGCAATTTTTTCCGTGAACATAACTAGCTCATCCTTAGAAAGTACAGGATTCGCTAATAAAATTTTATATAATTCCGGGTTAGACAATCTATGCGAAAGTGCTTCTCTTAGTGCATCAAATAGCTCATTGGGATCATTCGATTGCTGAAATGTTTTTTCTATCTCTTTTATAATTTTATCGGGCATCTACAATTTTGTTAATTTTTTTGAATTCCTTGATTATGAAATTTGAAAACTTGTGCTCTATCCTTAAAGAATCTTAATTTATTTAAAGTAGTCATGAAATCCAAAAAATGCAATTCTCATCTTACTAATCATTTATTAAAAGTATTTCGTAAGAAAATCGCATGTTGGCTTCAACTTGGTGAGAAAATTTATTCAGATAAAAACTTAACTAAATTCGCCTTTGAGAATTCCGGTAATTCGTCTGAAAATTCTACTGTTGAATTTTTATCCCACTGTTTTTTATTTGATGTGAGATAATCGTGTTTCCCCAGTAAAGCAAATCTTTTTTCTGTTATTTCCTTGTCATTATTAAAAACAAAAAATACGATTACGACAGGTAAACTGTGTTTGGTTTTCCACACTTCATAAGCTTCAACAGCTCTCTTGTTTACAAGCCATGTTCTTCCGTTTTTCCCTTTCCAATCTAAAAAAACTTTTTTGTTATTTACTGAAATTAGTAAGTCAGGCTTGTCTTTCCCTTTTTCCCATAATGCTTCGTAACGCTTGTCCTGCCCAAATTCTCTAAATTTAATTCCCCATTGGGTAAGCAGGTTTTTGCCGTTGTATTCTGCAAGATCGTGCAGTTTATAATTTTTACGGAAATCTTCTTTTGATTTCGAGGGTCGGAAGTCTAAATTTTCCATAACTCAAATACACTTAAAATGTTCAAAAGGCTGATGGCAAGCATAACAGAAATGCAATGATTTACAAGCAGTAGAGCCAAACTCGCTTGTCAGTTTAGTGCTGTTCGAATTACAGAATGGACATTCAATTTTATCCAGCAAATCAGTTACTGCCCGCGGCGGGGCAATGCCGTACTCTTTTAATTTACTTTTTGTTTCATCACTCAGCCAATCAGTTGTCCATGCTGGCGAATAAACAGTTCTTACTTTTACATTATTAATTCCGTTAGCATATAAAAGATCCAGCATTTCATTCTCGATCATGTTCATTGCCGGACAGCCCATGTAGGTTGGTGTAATATTTATTTGAACTTTTTCATCAGAAATATTTATTTCCCTAACAATTCCCATTTCAACAATATTTAAAACCGGAATCTCCGGGTCCTGCACATCTTCTAATAGCTTTAATATTTTTTTTTCTGATAAACTCATAATTACCATTTTGCATTTGGAAATGAACGGGGAAGAATTTGCATTTCGGCAAGCAGGTGACCTAAATATTCAGAATGTATTCCATCTCTGCTGCCGCTTGTGAAATCTTCTGTTTGCGGCAAAGCTAAAGTTGCTTCATCCAAAATCTTAGATATACTCGCAATCCATTCCTCCTTTAACGAATGCAAATTTGGAATGATGTTAATGTTAACCAATTCATCAATTACTTTGTCTTTAGCAAACATTTCATTTGTGAATACCCAAAGAGCGTCAATTGCATCTTGAATTTTTAGATGGCTTTTCTCAGTACCGTCTCCTAATTTTAAAACCCATTGCTTGCTATGCCTTACGTGATAAGTAATTTCTTTTAAGGATTTTTCAGCAATTCCGCTAAGCGGTTCAAAACTGCTTTCCTTTAACTTTTGATAAAGTAAAAATGAATACTGATCATAAAAAAATTGGCGGGCAATTGTGAAAGCAAAATTTTCATTTGGCTGCTCAAGTAATTGTAAATTTTTAAAGTCCCGCTCACCCCTAAAAAATGCAAGATCATCTGCAGTCCTTTCTTTGTCTTCAAGTTCAGCAGCAATGGAGTAAATTGCATTTGCCTGTCCAATACAATCAAGCGCAATATTCGCAAGTGCAATGTCTTCCTCTAATATTGGAGCATGCCCACACCATTCCGATAAGCGGTGACCGAGTATTAGTCTGTCGTCCCCAAGTCTTAACAAAAATTCAAAAATGTGATCATTGCTTGTCGTGTTAGTTTTTGCAGCCATCAAACACCCCTTGTTCCTCTAGGAACAGAATAAAATTTTGGATGGCGATAAACTTTATCATTGCCGGGATCAAAAAATGGTCCGCTATCTGATGGTGAAGTTGATGTAATATATTCACTGGGAACAACCCAAATACTAATTGCTTCACCTCTCCGTGAATAAACGTCGCGCGCATTTTGAATTGCCATTTCTGCATCCACTGCATGAAGACTTCCGGCATGTTCATGCGGAGCGCCGTTTGAGGGCTGAATAAAAACTTCCCATAAAGGCCATTGTGTATCTTTTTCTGCTGTTGTCATTTATTTCCTAATTGCATTGATTTGAAAACATCTTGATTGAAAATAAATATGAAAATCTAAAAAGATCGAAAATTAATTTTTATGCTTCTTTGCATAAGCCTCGGCAGCTTCGCGCACCCAAGCTCCATTATTATGTGCGTCTCTTCTATCTCTCAACCTTTGTTTATTCATTGGACCATTGCCTTTTACAACCGACCAAAATTCATCCCAGTCAATTTCGCCAAATTCCCAATGCCCGGATTCTTTATTAAATATTAAATCGGGGTCTGGAATTTCAATATCAATTACGTGAGCTTGGGGAACTGTTAAGTCCACAAATCTTTGACGAAGTTCATCATTTCCCTTTAGCTTTACTTTCCATTTCATAAGTTCGGCGGAGTTGGGGGATTCTTTATCTGAAGGACCGAACATCATTAGCGATTGCCACCACCATCGGTTAACAGCATCTTGAATCATTTCCTTTTGCTCGGGAGTTCCCTTTGCCAGTGTTGAAACAATTTCATAACCCTGCTTTTTATGAAAATTTTCTTCTTTGCAAATTCTTATCATGGAACGTTGATACGGACCGTATGAACACTTTGCCAGCATTGTTTGGTTAACAATTGCGGCACCGTCAACAAGCCAACCGATAACTCCAATATCCGCCCACGATAATGTTGGATAATTAAATATGCTGGAATATTTTGCTTTGCCTTCAAGTAATTGATCGTTCAATTCATGTCTGTCTATTCCTAATGTTTCCGTTGCGCTGTAAATATAAAGTCCATGACCTGCCTCATCCTGCACCTTTGCCAACAGTCCCATTTTTCTTCTCAAACTTGGCGCTCGAGTAATCCAGTTACCTTCAGGCAGCATTCCAACAATTTCGGAATGAGCGTGTTGAGACATCATTCTGATTAGTTGTTTCCTGTATTTTTCAGGCATCCAATCTTTCGGTTCAATTATGTCGCCGTTATCAATTCTTTGTTCAAATTCTTTTTGTTTTGCTTCTTCGCTCATACAAGCCCTTTCTTATTGAGATGAATAAAATATAACACATCTTTTGAAGGCAATCAATATTAATTAAATCAGTACTAATTTTAGAACAACATGACAATCAAAATATTATTCTGTATTTTTTGAAAACAAATACATATCTCTTAAACTAAAAAGATAGTTATGGATCACACAATAAAAAATTTTTTCTATCCCTCATCAATCTGTTTAGTAGGCGCATCAACTAAAGAAAAAAGTATCGGTTATGAACTTTTAAAAACCATAAGTAAGTACGGTTATAACGGAGTGCTCTTTCCTGTAAATCCAAAAGCCGACAGCATACTTGGGTATAAATGTTATAAATCAATTGAAGAAATAAATGATAAAATAGACCTCGCTATAATTGTTGTTCCAAAGCAATTTGTGGAGGACTCGATAGACTCTCTTCTTAACAAAGAAGTGAAATCTATTTTACTAATTACTGCCGGATTTAGGGAAGTTGGTGAAGAGGGTGAAGAAGTTGAAAATAGAATTGTTGAAAAAATTAAAGACGCCGGCGCAAGAATGGTTGGGCCAAATTGTATGGGCGTGATTAATACTTTAGATGTAACAAAATTAAACGCGACATTTGTTGCAGAAAGACCGCAGAAGGGAAGTACAGGATTTTTATCTCAGAGCGGAGCCTTAGGTGCCGCTGTGCTCAACTCATTGCGTGAAACTGATATCAAGTTTGCTCATTTTATTAGTGTAGGTAACAAAGCCGATGTAAACGAAAACACAATTTTAGAATACTGGCAAAGTGATGAAAATATAAAAACAATGACCTTTTATCTTGAGAGTTTTGTAAATGGCGAAGAGTTTATCAGAACTTACATTCAAGGCGATCTTTCAAAACCAGCAATAGTTTTAAAGGCAGGCAAATCAGCCGGAGGAATGAAAGCGGCATCCTCGCACACAGGGGCAATGGGCAGCAGGGATATGGTTGTTGATGCTGTGCTTAATCAGTTTGGTATTTTGCGTGTTACAAATCTTAATGAAATGTTTAATACGGCAAAGGGATTTGAAAATTATCCTATTCCCAAGGGAAATAAAATTGCAGTAATTACTAATGCAGGCGGACCTGGAATTCTTGCAGTTGATAATCTTGAGTTGGAAAATTTAGTACTAGCTGAATTGACACAACAGACAAAGGAAAAACTACGCGAAATTGTTCATCCTGAAGGAAGTGTTGAAAACCCCGTGGATCTGTTACCAGGAGCCACAGCTGAAAATTATAAACGTGTAGTTGAAATTGTTGCAGCAGATGAAAATGTGGACGCCATAATTAACATTTTTGTTGAGCCTGTAATGGTTCAGCCGTTTGATGTAGTGGAAGCTGTTTCGGATGTTAAGTCAAGTAAGCCAATTCTTCAAGCGGATATGCCGCTGCCTGAGTTTTGGGATACTTACAGAAAGTATTCCAAAAAACACTTGCCGATTTTTAAAAATCCAGAAGACCCCGCAGAAGTTATTTCAAATATGCTTTTTTATGAGAATGCAAAGAACCGTTTAACTCATTTAAAATCGGAATATAATTTTAAAATTAATTCCGAAGGGAATAGATACAATTTTGGTCGTGGTTTTATTAACCAGAATGAGATCAATAAAATTGCTGATGATTATAAATTGCCGATTGTAAAAAATATGATATTCAAACCGGAAAATTTACAGCAATTGAACGGTGAATATTTCCCGATAGTATTAAAGGGAATAAATCATAAAGTAGTTCACAAATCTGAACTGAACGCGGTTAAATTAAATATCAAGAATAAAGAGGATTTACTAAAAGCCGCTGATGAAATTAAAACCAACTTTACAAAATATCATTTTGAGGTCGAGGAATTCCTTGTTCAGCCATATATAAAAATTAAGCACGAAATTTTAATAGGGGGATTTAGAGATCATTCATTCGGTCCAATTATTATGTTTGGTACCGGGGGAAAATATGTTGAGGTAATTTGTGATACATCAATAAAATCAGCTTACTTAACTGATTATGACATTGATGATATGATCAACTCAACTGCAATTGGAAAAATATTACATGGTGTGAGAGGCGAAGAACCGATTGATATTCAGAAATTAAAACGAGTAATAAAATCAGCTGCAGCAATGTTTATTGAAAATGATAACATCGAAGAGTTTGATCTAAACCCATTAATAATTTCCGAGCACAATCTAATGTATGCTGTAGATGTTAGAATAAAGGCGAAATAAAACAGGAGAACTCCAGATGAAAAAAATATTATTATTTATGCTTCTCCCGATTATGCTCTATGGGCAAGTTGGAGATGATGAATTAGTTAATCCCAAGGATTTAATTCATGATATTGTAATCGATCTGCGTTATAGTACGCCTGATCACTCATTTTTAAACATACCTGATATTGGCGAAATGCCGCTCCCAAAGTTTTATACTGCCAACGAATGCCTAATGGTTTTGAAATTAGTGAATGCGTTAAAACTAGCTCAGGATTCATTGAGAAACATTCGAGACTTTGACGGCAATTCATACCCGGAAGGAATAGGAATTAAAATTTGGGACGGTTACAGACCACGTGCGGTTCAATATCTCTTTTGGGAAATTTTTCCAAACTCTACATACATTGCAAATCCGAGTTCAGGTTCGCTGCATAATAGAGGCGGAGCGGTTGATCTAACATTGGTTAACCTTGCAACCGGGGAAGAATTGGAAATGCCTACTCTCTTCGATGACTTCAGCACAAAGGCATCGCACAGCTATAACATACTCCCGCAAAATGTTATTAATAACAGGGAATTGCTTCGTTCAGTATTAGTTAATGTTGGGGGGCTAACCATTTATGATAACGAATGGTGGCACTATGCTGTTCCAGGAGCAAGCACATATCCGTTAATGGATTTCCAAATGAAATAGGGGGTGAAAAATGAAAAAGATAATTTTTGTTTTATTGTTACTAAATAGTTTTCTATTCGGTCAGGTTGAGTTTAAAGTAAATACATTTTCTGATTCAACACAAAGAGACCCGCAAATTGCAAGAGACGGCAGTGGCAACTATATAATAGTTTGGGATTCTGAAAATCAAGTTGATCCAGCTTCTCAAAGTGATATTTATTTTCAGTTATTTGATTCAAATGATAGCAAAGTTGGAAGTGAAGAAATAGTAAATACCTTTACTGAAGGAGAACAGGAAAGACCCGCGCTGGCTATGAATAGTGGTGGAGACTTTGTAATTGTTTGGGCTTCTCATGCAGGCACAAGTGAATCAATATTTGATATAAAAGCAAAGTTATATAAAAATAATATTGCAGTGGGATCAGAAATATTAGTTAATACTTTTACAGAAAACTCTCAGACCAAACCAGATGTTACAATGTTAGAAAATGGAAGTTTTGTCGTGGTGTGGGAATCTTGGTATCAGGATGGCAGTAATAAAGGAGTTTATTGCCAACTATTCGATTCAGAGGGACAAAAAATTGGTGCTGAATTTTTGGTTAACACAACAACTCAATTCAGCCAGGGAAGACCTACTGTTAAACATTTTAATGATGGCAAATTTATTGTAGTTTGGGAATCATGGAAGCAGGACACGGCAAATCCTCCGGGCTATGGAGTTTACGGTAAAATATATGGTTCCTCCGGCAATGTTGTCGTTGATGAGTTTCAGATAAATACTTATGTAAATGATTACCAATGGTTTACTGATGTTGAAACATTTACTGACGGTAGTTTTGCAGTTACATGGTGCAGTTGGGAACAAGATGGGCACGACGGTGGAATTTATCTCCAAAAGTTTAGCTCAACCGGTGAAAAGACAGGCGATGAAATATTAGTCAATAAATCAACTGCCAACTATCAATGGCTGCCGAAAATTGCAAAGCACGGTAATGGAAATGTTTCTTTAGTATGGTCAAGCTGGAGGCAGGATGGAAGCAGGGAAGGAGTTTATACACAGCTATTCGATTCTGAATTAAACATGTTGAGTTTTGAGACACAAGTAAATCAAACTACTGATGGTTACCAATGGGAACCCACTTTTATTACCGGGGATGATAATGAAATTCTTGTTACTTGGTCAGGATGGACTGATGATCAAGATTATGAAATATTTGCAAGAAGAGTAACAACAACAAACCCGCAAGGGTATATCGCACCAAATACTTATAATCATACTGCCGGAGCTTCGACTACAGGCATTCGAGTTTATGTTATAGATTCCACAGCCATAACCGGGAATGATTACGAAGTTTCTTTCACTCAAATTGGTGAAGATAATTTTAATGGGCATATAAAAAACTTAACTACAAACAGTGATGTTGTTACAGATTTTCCGCTAAACAGAGGGACAGGATTATTCTATCTTACCGACGAATTTGAAGGTGTTGCTGTTGAGTTTATTCCGGAATTTGAATTTAAACTCGATACTGATAATTCATATTTTAATAATGTTTCCGGGACGAATGTAACATTTCAAGTTGCTCAGGCAAGCGGTAATTTAAAATTAGCACCAATTGATGTTCAATTAATTTGGGGAAATACTGATACGCTATCAAATGGAAATTACTCTACTCCATTAGATACAGCCTACAATATAAACGGTCAGTTGATAGTTGAAACTCCTTTTTATGCTTGGAGTATTACCGATAACGAGCAAGTTGATCTTTTTATTATTGAACAACTGACAACTCAAAACAATAGATGGGACCCGGGTGAGGAGATAACGTTATTAACTCCTACTCAGTATGCAATTCAGTTTCCAAACTTTCACGCAAGCATTAATACGCAAAAGCCGGCAGGTAATATTGTTATGCCCGGGGAAGGAGATATAAACTATGTTTTTACAAAAAGACCGCTGAGTGCTGATGACAAATTTCAATTTCAAACTTTAACTTCTTTAATAACTGATGCAAAAGAGACTGGATTAATTCCTAATAAATTTTCGCTAAAGCAGAATTATCCAAACCCATTTAATCCAAGTACTACAATAGTTTTTTCACTTCCAACGGAAGATAGGGTAAGATTAAATATTTATAATATGCTTGGTCAGAGAGTATCAACTTTAATCAATGAAGTAAAAAGCGCGGGGGAGTATAAAGTTTTTTTTGATGGGTCAAATCTCGCAAGCGGAGTTTATTTTTACTCCATAGAATTTCAGAACATGTTCTTATCAAAAAAAATGTTGCTAATAAAATAGCATTTGAAAATTATTTCTGTCATGGACTATGACCGTTTATATTTTTCTGTAAACGGATTTTTTATTGATACTTCTTATCTCTTAATTTAATGACTGTAATTTCAGGCGTCGAGTTATATCTTATTGGTGCAAGCGATAATCCCAATCCTGGTGTAACAACAAGCAGCATTTTATCGAACCAAAAATCACCACGGACCAAATTTGTTTCGATCAAAGTAGGTGAAAGATTGAAAAATGGAAACAGCAATGTAATTTGTCCGCCATGGGTATGACCGGCTAAATACATATCGTAACTATACTCGCTCGCTTTTTTAATTAAATTTTCTCTTGGTTGATGGGTCAACAATATTTTGAGATCGTAATTCTTATTCCCATTTGTCAAACTATCTAGTAGCGGTTCAGAAATTCTTTCAACATAAGTATTGGTGAGGAAGGTTATTCCAATAACAGCATTGTCTATATTTATTTGACGAGTTTCATTGTCGATCATCGGAACGTCAAATTTTTGAAGTGCGTCTGTAACTTCTCTGATGCTTCTTTGACTATCACCTCGATAAGCCCAATTATCATGGTCGCCAATGCAAGCATAAATTCCGTATTTCGCCGTCAGCTTTCCTATATTTTCAGCAGCAGTAATTATGAATTTCGGAGTGCTTGTAATAACATCTCCTGCAATTAGCACCAAATCCGGTGACAAATTATTAACTTTATTTATAAATTCCTCAAGCCTATTACCATTCGTATATCTGTCAACTTGAATATCGGAAATCAAAACAATTTTAAAATTGGAAAGATCATTATTAAGGTTAGCTTTACTAAAAGTTACTTCTCGAACATCGATATTTGATAGATCGTAATTAATTCGTGAAGGAATATAAATTGCAAAAACAATAAGGATTATAAATAGAATTCTAGCTTCAATAATTTTCCATATATATTTTAGTTTTCGGTAAAGGGGTAGGGCGATTAGTTTGATCAAGTCTGAAAGCAAATAAAACAAAAAAACTTGCAGAACAAGAGTGAAGAAAACCCAAAATGGATAAATTACTAAATAGTCAATTATAATTCCCTCGGGCGGAGTAAAACTTCGATCATTAGCGATTAAATAATAACCCCAAACAAAAATTACAGAAAGTGGATAGATGTTTAGACAGATGATAAATATTCGTTTTAAATATTTTAGTTTATCAAAAGTAAAATGAGGGAAAATTCTTTTAAAAATTAATGATGTTTTTTTAACAAAATAAAATTGAACACCGAAATAAATAATAAGAGCGATTATAATTCTAAGTAGAAATGACATTTTATTTTTTTAGATATTAGACAGTTTGAAGTTATAAATGTTTGATTAAATAATTAATAATTCGGTTGGTTTAAAATATTAAAGCTGCTGATAAATAATCAGCAGCTTTAATAAGATTAAGATAAATTTTAGTAAATAAATTTTCGGGCTAAGCAAATAAAATTATTATTATAAGTATAACCGTTATAATAAATTCGGTATTCATTTTCGGTTTTTATAAAATTTGGAAATACAATTTTTATTGCATCAGTCGTAACTTCACTGGTTCCGAAAAATGGATTCAATTGATCTTTCACCCAATTAACTCCATCTGTAGAATATGCGAAACCAAATGAAGTGTTTTCAGGCGCCGCTCCTTGATATACCATTTTGTATAGATCATTTTCTTTTATTATCGAGGCGCTCAATACTCCGTCACCCTCCCAAGTCTCGGTTTTTTCAATTATTGGCTGAGAACCATATTTTTCCCATGTAATGCCATCAAAGGAAGTTGCCATTCCGATGCTGTAGTAGTATGGCTGGACCCATCCGGAGAAATATAGGTGATAAGTTGAATCAATTATTGTTACATCTGTTGCGGCTATTCTATTATGCCATCCTTCGCCAGAGAGAATTGGTGTTGAATTTTTTTCCCAATTGATTCCATCAGATGAGGTTGCTAATCCAACATGCCAATTTTCATACTGATCTCTGAAAGCATTGAAATACATTCTATAAGTGTCACCTACTTTAATTACCGGTCCAGCAGAAACCCTGCCGGCATCCCAATTACTATAGCTTCCGGGATACATTACAGGATTATTTTCATACGGGGTCCATATAATCCCATTTGGAGACGTTGCATAAAAAATATAAGTTACACCACTATTTGACATTGAAGTATACCACATCTTGTATAAACCTTCATCAAAAATTACGAAAGTTGATGAGTACCCATAAGGAGCATAAGTGTGGTGGTCATTTGGGATTATTGGATTCATTGGATGGTCAAACCAATTATCATCGCCCCAATTTACAAATAAGTAAACAGCACCTGTTCCGCTGCCGGTAGGCTGAAGCGTTAATGATATAGTTGTAACTTGTCCCGCTACAATTGATATTACAGTTTCTCCTCTAAATAGCACTGTATCCATTTCATCAAAAGCTTCTACTAACAAATTCCATTGACCTACAGGGATTGCATCAAGAAAAATTTCCGCTGAATTACTATTCAATAAATTGAGTGATCCAGTAATTTGTTCATGGTTCTCTTTTGTCAAAGTAGCTTTTACCATTACTACATTTTCTGGGACTGAATTCTTGTTAAATTTTAAAGAAATTTTCCCTTCATGTTTATCGCTAAAAGTAGTAGGATTCTCTACACACGCCCCTAATAATAAGGAAAGTAAAATTGCAATTGGAACTAAATTAAACTTTTTCATTTTTAATGCCCTCTAGTATTTTTTTGCAGAATTTATTACAACATCAGAATTGTACCAACCAGAATAGAAAATCATTTCATTATTATCCTCATAATAATAATGCGGATATGCAATTTTTGAATAATTATTGTTTGTTGATAATTCAGTAAAAATCGGATTGTTCATGGATTTAGTCCAATGCACACCATCTGAGGAACTAGCGATCCCAAATGCATGGATATCATTGCTTGGGGAGTTCATGTAAACCATTTTAAATTGTGAATCAATTTTAACAACACTTGGGAAATAAATTGCATTGCCCTCCCAAATTTCTGTTTTAACGAGGAGTGGTTCGTAATTCATTTGCCAATTTATACCGTCCGTGGATGTTGCAAACCTAATATGATAATCATCCAAATTATTTTTACATGTTAGATATAAATAATATATCCCATTTATTTTTTCAATATCGGAGGCTGTAATTTTAAAATCATTTGTCAGAATACTTCCTGATAGCACAGGACCCGTGATTTTTTCCCAGTTAACGCCATCATATGAAATGGCTAGTCCAATGGACCATTGACCAAATGAATCATTATGTCCTGTATAGAACATTTTATATAAATTATTTTCCTTTATCACTACCGGTGCAGAGACGGATAAGCAATCCCATGAACCAGGTTCTCCACTCAATAGTACGGGTTCATTGACAAATCTTTCCCAATTTATACCGTCTGAAGAAGTTGCTAGATAAATAACAGCTTTACCGTGGTCAGATAAACCATGGAACCACATTTTATAAGCATCTTCGTCTTTAAGAACGTAAGGGTGAGAGACACCTGTATAATCAAATTGATTATTTAGCTTTACTAAAATCGGATTATTGATATTATCAATCCAACCGGTCTGCCCCCAATCGACAATGATATAAACCGAGCCCGTTCCACTTCCGGTGGATTGAAGTGTTAAAGAGATCGAGGTTGTTTCACCTGCCAGTATTGTAATTGTAGTTTCACCAAAATATAGCAATGTATCGGTATCGTCAAATGCCTCTATTAGTAAATTCCATTGACCAACTGGGATAGCATCAAGAAAAATTTCCGCTGTGTTATTATCTAGAAGATTTAAAAAGCCTATGATTGGGTCATGGTCTTCTTTTGTTAAAGTTGCTTTAACACTAACAACATTATCTGGAATATTTATTTTGTTAAATTTAAGTGAGATTTTTCCGTGTGAACTATTGAGTTGTTCATTGGGGGCATTACTTGAACAAGTAATAACATTAAAGAGAAGAGTTAGTAAGAGTAAAATATTTAATAAAACTTTCAGAATGCCTCCTTTGCTAAAAGACAAAAAGTATTATTTAATCAGATATCAACATTCTAATATTGAATTTAATGTAGCAAATTAAATTTTTTTAATCAATTAGAAAAATCATTTTTTTAGAGTACTTAATAATCTTTATATTTAGCATCAAAATTATGAAGAAAATCCTAATAATATCATTCTACTGGCCGCCATCTGGTAAAGCTTCTATGCATTTGCCATTAAAATTTGCTGATCTTTTACCTGACTATAATTGGGACCCGACAATTCTAACAATTCAAGAAGATACAGTTTCAGCTACTGACGAAAGTTTTGATACAAACAAAATCCACGTAATTAGAACAAATTTTTGGGATCCATTTACACTCTACAAAAAGTTACTAGGAAGGGGATCTGAGGTTAAATTAGAAGTAAGTGAATCAATAAGTAAAACTAATGCCTCAATTTCGCAAAAAATTTCTCTTTGGATAAGGATGAATTTATTCGTTCCGGACGCAAGAATTGGCTGGAGATTTTCCGGTTATAAAGAAGCGATCAATAAATTAAAGGGTGAAAAGTTCGATGTTATTCTCTCAAATGGACCTCCGCACAGCACTCATTTGTTATCAAAAAAAATAAGCAAAAAATTAGGCGTTCCAATGGTTTCTGTTTTTATCGATCCATGGGTAGATATTTCTTATTATAAGGGGCACTCGCGGAATTTTATTACAAAAGTTATTGATTCATATTTTGAAAAATCGGTTTTAAAGCATTCAGCAAAAACAATTTTAGTTACTATGCAGCTGCAAAATTATTTCTTGAATAAATATTCATTTTTAAAAAATAAGACAGAGTTGATTTACTGGGGGTATAACGAAAAAGATTTCCAAATTGAAATTAATAAGCCGGCAGCTGAAGAAGAAATAATCCTCCATGCCGGTAACATGTATGATCATCAAAACCCAATAAACTTTTGGAAAAATATTAAAAACGAAATAAACAGCGGGAGAAAAATTAAGCTGAAATTTGTTGGAACAATTGGTCCGGCTGTGAAGAATTCATTAGAAGAATTTGAGCTTGATACCCATTCTCAATTTTTAGGTTTTCTTCCTTATAAAGAAGTAATAAAAGAGGTTCTTAATGCAAACTACTTACTTGTTTGTATTGCAGAACCAAGGCATATTCCCGGCAAGTTGTTTGAATATATGAGATCGGGTAATCCAATAATTGCTTTTGGTGATGACAATGAGGAAGTAAAAAAAATGCTCGAGGAAACGAACTCCGGGAAAATGTATTCATATGCCGACGGTGGATCAAACTTTTTTTCCGAATATTTAACATTGAATACTAGTATTGAAAAAGTTAAAAAGTATTCTCGTGAAGAGAGCGTTAAGAAGTTTTCTGAAATATTAAATGATTTGGTTTAGGTTTTTTGCAGTACCAAGCCGGCTGGGACTATGTTTGTATTTTTGTAACACAGCAATTTTATAATTTGAATACAAGTAATTATTATCAAACAAAAAACTAAATTTAGACAGCAATTAATAATAACACTAAATATTGAAAAACTGTAACGATGAAACAAAAGGGAAATTTAGTTAGAAGAATACTTTATAAGTTTTTACCATTAGAGACCTATTTGAGTGTGTTAAGTAAAATGTACTTTTTATCATTTAATTTGGGATTATTAAAAGGTAATAGATATTACGATTACCCATTATTTTTAAACAAGTTAGTTAAAGAAGGGGATACATGTATAGACATCGGAGCCAATTTGGGGTATCTGGCTGTCGTTCTATCAAAACTCTCCGGGAAAGATGGAAAAGTTTACGCAGTTGAGCCGGTAAAGCCTGTGTTATCTGCACTTAAAAAAAATACAAAACGTTTTAAAAATGTTGAGGTGCTTCCATTTGCTTTAGGGGACGAAAATAAATTAATTAAGCTAGGAAATAATTCAATTAAAAATAGCGGATATTTAGGCTCTGGATCTCATTTTGTTTTAGAAAAGGACGCAGATGCGGAAATTGTATTTGAGGCAGAAATGAGAAAAGGTAGCGAATTATTTGGTCACTTAAATAAAATAGATTTTGTGAAATGTGATATTGAAGGTTACGAAATGGTTGTGATACCGGAAATGGAGCAGATAATTAATAAATTCAAACCTATTTTGCTTATTGAATCATTAAAGGAAAAAAGAAAACAGATGTTAGCTTTTTTTAAAGAACGAAATTATAATGGATATGTTTTAAATAATAAAGAATTTCTTTATCCAGCAAAAGAAGATGAACATTGGGATATGTTTTTTATTCATAATGAAAAACTAAAGATAGTAGAAAAATTTTTAGCGAATACTAATAATGACAAAATGTAATAAAAGCAAGTTTCATGAAGCAATGAACAAAATATTTGCACGATCTGTATTTGAAAAGATGAACAAAATAAGGTAAAACCAAAACTGACTTTTACTTCTTGGATTCAGCATAAATTGATTATTGTTTTTTATATTTAACGATACTTTCAAACAAAAAATAAAGAAGTTATGTTTGTACATTAAATCTTAGCTAATAAAACTTATAAATTAAAATATTTAATCCTCATTGCGAGAAGAAAATGGCAGTTAAAAAGAGTAAGCAGAAAGAGAAAAAAAATAAAGAAAAAAAGTTCTTCGCAATTGATAATTATGTGCCTAAAAAGTATCAAACATTAGCGATCTTTGGTTTATTGCTGATAATTTTTTTAGCCTATTTTTCTCCGATGTATTTTGGCAGTAAAACTTTTGAATCGGGTGATATTATTGCTATAAAGAGTTTTGCCCCTTACATCGATGCAGAAGGTGAGGGGTATTCGCTCTGGAATCCATACATTTTTTGTGGAGTACCTTCATATTCAACATTGATTGATTTCCCATGGTTTAATTTTATTCCGGGTGCGATTACTATTGTTAGGACTATATTTTCTGCTCTCTTTTCTGTTGAGTATTCACAATGGACGGTGTATTTAATTTTACTTGCCTTCAATTCATTCTTCCTAATGAAGCATTTAACAAAAGACCCTTTAATAAGTTTGTTCACAGCAATTGCAGCATCGTTTAGTACAGGAATAATATTCTTTATTTTTATTGGTCACGTTACTAAACTAACATCACTCAGTTTCTTCCCCTTACTACTGCTATTTATTTTAAAATATAAAAGTGACCAGAAACTATTAAATTTTATTTTATTAACAATTACAATTTTATTTTCTCTTCAAGGGTTTCACGTACAAATAATATTCTATATATTTTTTGCCATCGGTTTATATTTTATTTTTACGTTTATTTATGATTTAAAATCAAAAGAAGACGGTATTATAAAAAGCAATTTAAAATTTGTTTTAACGTTTATAGCCGCTTCTATTATTGCACTTCTTATTCAATCTGCCAACTTCACTCAAATTTATGAATATTCTCCATACTCAACCCGCGGTTCGGAAAGCATTTTAGATCAACAATCTGAAGCTAAAATACAAAAATCTGAAACTGATTTTTATCAATACGCAACTAATTGGTCTTTCTCCCCTGGAGAGATAATGACTTTTATCATTCCGTCTTATTATGGGTTTGGTAATTCTAAATATAACGGTCCGTTAACAAATAACACAGATGCTGAAGTCAATACCTACTTTGGACAAATGCCTTTTGTAGATGTTGCCTTGTACATGGGCGTAATAATATTTTTCTTAGGGTTGCTTTCGCTTTATATAAATAGAAAAAATAGGTTTGTACAGTTTTTGGGAATCTTAGTTTTGCTCTCCCTCCTAATTTCGTTCGGAAGAACCTTTCCAATAGTATACGATCTGTTTTTTAACTACCTGCCTTTTTTTGATAAGTTCCGAGTTCCTTCTATGATATTGGTTTTAGTGCAGATAAGTATGCCGATACTTGCAGGATTAGCACTTTATAAAATTGTTACTGATAAAGAAAATTTAGAAACAAATACAGTCTCCGTAATAAAGTATTCAGCATATATTTTTACCGGCTTATTTTTTATAGTGGTATTATTTAATAGTGCTGTTGGTGACTGGTTCGCATCACGAGTTAACACTTTTATTGCAGGAGTTTCGCAGCAAGGCAAAGCACAGCAATTTAAGGCGCTCACTCCGTATATGACGGAAATGTTTGTAAATGATGCACTAATTGCATTTGCTATTACCGGAGCAACTTTTTGGTTCTTATTCTTATTCATCAAATCCAAACTTGGTAAAGATGCATTAATATTAGTGATTATTTTACTTGCTGCTTTTGATTTAATGAGAGTGAGCAGCAGAGGTGCAAATTATAGAGAAGCGCAAAACTTAGAAAATCTTTTCATAGAACCAGATTATATCTCAATGATAAATAATCAGAAGGATACTAATCCATATAGAATTCTAAATTTAAAGCAAGATCGCTCACTCGGGTCCTTTAATCAGAACTCGAACTTTAACGCTTATTTTCTGAAGGAAGATTTTTATGGATACTCTGCAATCAAACCAAGAGCTTATCAAGATTTCATGGATGTAATTGGGAGTCCCGTAAATGAAACTCTTTGGCGGATGCTTAACGTAAAGTATATTGTATCGGATAGACCTGCCAATATTCCTGGAATGAGTTTAGTTAATTCAAATCAAAAAACTTTTCTTTATGAAAATAACAACGCACTCCCGCGTGCTTACTTTGTTGATATTGTAATCACTGAAGACAATTTTGCTGCTCTTAATAAAATCAAAGCAAATAGTATTGATCCTAAGGTTACAGCATTTATTCATGAGGGAGAATTAAATGTTGATAAACCCGATTCGACAACTTATGTGCGTCTATCAAAATATTCTAACGAAACAATTATTTATGATGTGAATGCCTCCGGAAATAATTATCTGTTTTTAGGAAATACATATTTACCAACCGGCTGGAAAGCCTATATTGATGATTCGCGAACCGAGGTTTATCGAACGAATCATGGATTTATGGGAATTGTTGTTCCGGAAGGTAAGCACAGTGTTAGTTTTATCTATTCACCCACAAGCTTCCATGTGTCTAAGTATTTATCACTAATTTTAAGCTCACTTCTTTTTATTGGATTAGTCTTCACTGTTAAGAAAAAATATTTTAATAAAAATAGTATTGCATAGATTGAAAAAAGAAGAGAAGGTAAATACTAAAATTGATTTTAAATCTTCCGCCTTTAAAAAATATTTTGCGAATACTAGCTGGTTAGTTGGGGAAAAATTAGCTCGGCTTTTATTAACTTTTTTTGTGGGCATTCTTCTTGTCCGTTATCTAGGTCCTGAACAATTTGGCATATTTAGTTATTCACTAAGTTTTGTTAGCCTTTTTGCCGCATTATCAATTTTAGGTATAGAAAAAATTGTGGTAAAGGAACTCGTTGAATTTCCGGAAAAGGAAAATGAAATAATGGGTTCCGCTTTTTTTCTCAGAATAATTGGAACAATTGCAGCATTCATTTTTATCTTTATAGGAATTTTAATAACCGGCGATAGTGGAATAACACTAACACTTATGATAATCATGAGTAGTATCATTCTGTTCCGGTCCTTTCAGGTAATTGATTATTATTATCAGGCAAAAGTCAAATCAAAGTATTCAGTATATGCCCAGTTTTTTTCCCTCCTCATTGGGTCTCTTGTAAAACTTATGCTAATATTAATTAAAGCTGATTTAATATTTTTTGCTATAACTATTTTAATTGAAAACATAGTAATGGCTTTAATATTACTCTACACATATAAAAGTCAAAAATTAACTATCATGCATTGGAAGGCAAGTAAGTTGATTTCAATTAAAATAATTAAAGAATCCTGGCCGCTTATAATATCTGGTTTAGCAATAATTGTATATTTGAAAATTGATCAGATAATGCTTAAACAAATGCTTGGAGAAAAGGAAGTTGGTTTTTATGCTGCGGCAGTTCAGCTTTGCGAGGCATGGTATTTTTTGCCCACAGTCATCACGGGATCTCTTTTTCCTGCCATATTGAATGCAAAGAAAGTTTCACAAGAACTATATATTAATAGATTTCAAAAATTGATTGACCTATTAGCATTTAGTTCAATTGCTATTGCAATTCCAGTTTTTTTCTTTTCAGATTTTATCATTCGATTATTATATGGTAATGAATTTGCTGCTTCAGCTTCCGTACTTGCAATTTATATTTGGGCTGGAGTTCCAACATTCCTGAGTTCAGCTACTGGACAATACTTAGTAGCTGAAAATCTAACAAAACTGACAATTGTAAAAAATATACCTGGTGTGATTTTGAATGTGTTGCTTAATTTAATATTAATCCCAAAATATGGAATTATTGGATCAGCATTTGCGACTTTAATTTCATACAGTTCCACTGTTGTTGTTCTTGGGTTTATTAAAAAAACAAATCGTATTTTTGTAATGTCTATCAAGTCGTTATTTTTAGTCACGGTTTTTCAGCATGTATATAGTTTTATTAGCAAACAAATTCGAGTAAAATAACTATTCAAAAAAAAATGTCATTTTCAAAATCAGTATCTCAAGTAAAAAAAACAGCAAGACTTTTATCAAGGCTAGGATTTAAAAATAAAATACCAAAATATTTTTTTAGGCCAATTGATTATACAAGAACAAGGGAAATACCGGCAGTTATATTTTTATCAAATATATTAGATAAAAAAAAATCAAAATTAAAAATTCTAGATATTAGCTCACCTCAAATTCTTGCTACAACATTAGCTAATTACTCTGAAAATTGGGAAATAACTTATATAAATCCTTTTGAACCCGAATTAGATGAGATGGAAAGAATTAAAAATTTGATTGAGCTTAAAAATATTAAAATTAAAAAAATAGATTTTACGAATGATTCCGACGTAATAAAAATTGCTGAAAAATTTGATTATATTTTTTCAGTATCAGTGTTTGAACATATTCATCCGGAACTTGGCGGTGATTCAACCGCATCTAGGAATGTAAAAAAGTTACTAACTGAAAATGGTTTTTTCATTTTTTCAGTACCATTTTACAAAATTGGATTCAATGAATATAAATTTGGAGATTCATATTCAGTAAAAGGGAGTATGGATAAAAAAATATTTTTTCAGAGATTCTATGATAATTCTAAGTTAAATGAGCAACTTATTCTTCCATCCCAAATGGAATTCCAATCCCAATTATACTTGGGTGAAAGATTTTATTATCCAAAAAATATTCATAAGAGATTTGCCCAAATAGTTCAGTCCAAGTTGAGTTCAGTTTTATTGGGCAAATTATTTTTTACTTTATCTGCAATTTTTATGGCAAGGGATCAAGACTTTAAAAACTTACAGAAACCTTATATAGCAACAATAATGTTAAGGAACAATAAATGAAAATTACCTTTATTACTACTATTGATTACAATGTCGGGGATGATTTTGTTCGGGAAGGATTAAAGTATTTAATCAAACAAGTTTTGATTAACAAAGAAATTGATTTTCAAAATATTCATAAGCATTCTCCAATAACCGTTCGCGATGGTTTTGAATGGTTTAAAAACTTAAAATTTTCCAAATTTACTTTCCCATCACAAAGTTTAGACAAAATACTTCCTCTGGGAATTACTCGCGATAAAATTCTAGATACTGATCTGCTTGTTCAAAGTGGGGCTCCTGTTTATTGGTGTCATACAGAAATTGGAAGTCATTGTTCTGACAACGAATGGTATGATACATTGATAAGAAGACGATATAAAAGAAATAGAAAGGCAAAATTAATTAATATGGGTGCGGGTACTTGTCAAAGCTATAACTCGGACGGCAGTGAATTTTTAAAATGTGAAAATGATATAAATTATATTAAAGAGTTTTATAATCTAGCAAGTTTAACAACAGTTAGAGATAAATTAGCAAAAAAAGTTTTGACAAATCTTGGTCTTGAACCAACTCTATTGCCATGCCCATCAATATTTGCAATTGATGAATATAAATTAGCACCGCAAGAAAAAAAATATGTAATCATTAATTTTATGAATTTGGGCGGGCATTTTTCATTTGGAAGTAAAATTGAGAGTGAAAGCTGGTATGAAGAACTGCTTAAAGTCTATAATGAATTAAAGGATAAAGAAGAAATCTTATTTGTCTGCCATAATAAAAATGAAGTTGATGACGCAAAAAAAATTGATAAAGATGCTCAAATATTTTTTTCAAAAAATTATTTAGATTACATGAAAATTTACGGACAAGGTAAATTTGGAATAATGAACCGAGTACATGGAGCATTTTTAATGGCAAGTTATGGCACTCCTTCGGTTATAATTGGTAATGACAGTAGGGCTAGGATGTCTGAGGAGATTGGTCTGGATAATGTGTTCGTAAATGATGCTACCGCACAATTTATACTGAATAAATATTATGAGCATTTAAATGCACCTGATAGATTTGAAGAATTATTCAAACAGATAAAAGAAAATTCATTTAATCATTACATAAAAGTTCTTTCCGAGACACTTGTAAAATGAGTTATGGAATTAAAAATTTTTTTTTATTTATACTTAGTATTTTAAAATATTTTCCATATATGTTAGCAATTCTATTTTTACCCAAAGTAAAAAAGTTTAAGAATACTAATTCAATACTTTTAATAAAAGCAGATGAAATTGGTGATTACATTCTGTTTCGTAATTATTTAAAAGTCTTAAGAACCTCAGAAAATTTCATAAACAAAAAAATTGTTCTGTGTGGAAATATTGCTTGGAAAAATATTTTTGATAATTTCGATTCCGAGTATGTTGATGAAACTATCTGGTTGAATAAATCAAAATTTTTTACAAATATTTTTTTCAGAAGAAGGTTTCTTAATCAATTAGCGCAAAGACAATTTGATTATGTTGTCAATTGCTCTTACTCAAGAAATTTTTATTTAGATGATACAATTGCAAAAGCTTCAAATTCATTGTTGAAAATTGGTTTTAAAACTGATTTAGCAACACAATTTTCATGGCAAAGAAAAATCAGCACTAAATATTATTCTAACTTAGTTGAAGCGGAACAAACCAGATTTGAATTTTATAAAAACCGACTCCTTTTTGAATATTTAATTGATTCCAAAATTAAAATTTCAAAACCCTTCATCGAAAAAGAAAAAATTAACAGTAGCATAAGTATTCCTTCAAAATCTGCCGCATTTTTTATTGGAGCGAAACAAAAATACAGAAGGTGGGATATTGAAAATTTTATTACTGTTGCGAAATATTTATTAGAGAAATATCAACTAAAGATTTTTTTACTTGGCGCAGCAGAAGATGCAATTCTAACGAGGGAGCTAATAAGCGGAATGCGAAAAGACGAAGTTGTAGACCTTGCAATGAAGACGAGTTTAGTTGATACTTTTAAAGTACTCAAAGATGTTGATCTATTCTTAACCAACGATTCTGGGTTGGCTCATATTGCTGTAGCATTAGGTTGCAAATCAATTGTTCTTTCAAATGGTTCAAGGTTTGGAAGATTCTTCCCATATCCTCCGGAAATTTCAAAAAAAGTAAAAGCATTGTTTCCTAATAAACTTGAAAAGTATTTAGAAGATGAAACATACTTGCAATTAAAATACAAGTACACATCTGATATCAACATTAATGAGATTGAAGTGAATAAGGTTGTTGCTGAGGTTGATACATTATTAAGGATGTGATTCAGTAATTTCATTTTATTTGTTATATCAGAAACAAAAAAGCGATTGCAGCTAAATCAGCCGCAACCGCTTAAATTATTTTTATATCAACCTTAATTAAAAATCAGTTCCAAAACTTATCCCAACTGCTTTTGCCGCTTGCACAGCCTGGCAATTTTTTTGAACCAACTTTTGTTTGGCAATTGCAGACTCAATTGTTACACTTGTTATTTCATTTCCTTTTAAGGCAACCATTCTGCCGAACTTTTTCTTGATTACCATTTCAATAGCGTAGGTGCCGAATTTGGTAGAGAGAATCCTATCGTATGGAGTTGGGCTGCCGCCTCTTTGCAAATGTCCAAGCACAGTATAACGAGTTTCCAATCCTGTACTGTCTGAAATTTTCTTAGCTACCAATTCCGCAATACCGCCAAGTTGTATTGGATCGGTTCTTTTTATATCCTTTGCTTTTACAACCATCTCACCGTCTTTTGGTTTTGCTCCTTCAGCAACACAAACCAGGCTGAATCTTTTTCCCATCATGTTTCTTTCTATTACCTTGTCGTAAACATTTTCCCATTCAAAAGGGAATTCGGGGAGAAGAATTATATCGGCACCGCCGGCAAGTCCGCCATGCAATGCAATCCAGCCTGCGTATCTTCCCATAGCTTCAATAACGATTACTCGATGGTGTGATGAAGCTGTAGTATGCAGCCTATCAATTGCCCAGGTTAACACGTACACAGCAGAATCATGCCCAAATGTTTGATCAGTTGCATCCAAATCGTTATCAATCGTTTTTGGAACTCCAACTATATTCATTCCCATATCCATTAACTTTTTGGAAATGTGCATAGTCCCATCTCCTCCAATTGCAATCAGCGCGTCAAGATTCCATCCTTCATAATTTCTAATTGCATCTTCGGATCTATCCATAATTTTTATTTCTTTACCAATTTCAGTAGGCCAATGAAAGGGGTCTCCCTTATTAGATGAGCCGAGTATCGTTCCGCCTTGCGCCAAAATACCCGATACATCTTTGTTGTAAAGCTGAATAGCTTTTCCTTCAACCAAACCTTCAAATCCATCCTGAATACCGAGCACGGTTAAGCCATTATCATGGGCAGGTTTAGCAACGCCTCTAATCACAGCATTTAATCCGGGGCAGTCCCCTCCTCCTGTAAGTATTCCAATTCTTTTCACTTTTTTCGAATTCTTAGTCATTGTTCCTCTGTTTTTTTTCTTTTACACAAAAATAATAAACATTTCCACTTTTACTGTCGAAATGTTTTAAAGTTAAGTTTAGCAATTTCTTTTATTTTATCTTCACCATCAATTTTACGAATGTTTAGTGCTTGAGTTTGTACCTCAACCGATGCACCTTTCTTCAATCCCATCTCGCGATTTGCTTTCTGTTTAAACCAGCTATTAAATTTATCCCTTGCTAAGATGGAAGCAGCGGCAACTGCGGTAAATCTCTCAGCCTTTGGAGTTTGCAGCACTTTGATATTACTGCTGAATAATTTTGTATTTATAGTACTTGTCCTACTGCTGAATTGATCGATAATCACTTCTTTGCTTCCGCATCGTTCCGCTAAGTTTTGAATTGCTTTAACATGCGACCATGCAAGCAGCTCGTTTAAGTTTTTAAATTTTGCATAAAGCTGATTATACTTTGCAGGACTTATACTAATAATTTCATAATTATCTCCAACAGTATCTTTAATGATTTTTGCCAACTCTGTCATTTGAAAGTCACTGACTGTTTTACTGTCTCTTACTCCGTATTCATTCAATACTGCGGCAGTAGTTTTATTTATGAAAACTGCTGCGGTAACTAATGGTCCAAAAACATCACCCTTGCCCGACTCATCCGTTCCAATATATTCATCTGGTTCATCAATTTTATTTTCACCAAATACAAACTCACCGCTTTCGTTTATTATAAAGCTTACATCTTTATATAACTGAGATGATGAATTTCCCTGTAGGACTTTTTTTATTCCTTTCTTTCCAAAGTAAACTAATAATTTAACCTTGCCGTTAGCGTTACTTATTCCTAACTCGAAATTATATTGCTTGGTTACAATCGGTAAAAATTGATAATTCTCCTTGCCCAGTTTCAGCATTAAGTCATTAATTATTTTCTCAGCTTGCTCTTTTACATTCATGTTTTCGACAACAATTTCAATTTGAGTTTATTAAATATTTAGTTAAGGCAAATCCTTCTTCTGTTTAATCCATTCATAAACCCATTCGTTAAAAGGAGCCAATAATGGAACCGCAGTAATTTTTCCACCGAAACCCATATGTCTTATAGCAAATGAATTAATTGTCGATACTTTTACTGATTGCAAATTATTGTAATCGATTTGAATTTTATATTTATTTGCCAAGTTTATAGTCTTATCAAATACATCTTTATAGGCAATATTTTCAGCAAGGTTTCTTTTAATTTTTTCTTTTTCTAGCTCAAATACTTTTTCAGGTAATTTTACGGTCTTTTCTTTTTTATCGATCAGTTTAAATATTGAATAGCCCTCCGGCACCTTAAGTGGGCCATAAATATCTCCAACACTCATTTGTTCGGCAATGCGTCCAATATCACCAAAAGTGTTAACAGGGAATAACCCAAACTCACCCTGCGTCTCCTTGGTCCATTCGCGTTCAGTATATTTTGCCGCTAATATTTTAATGTCAACACCTGCATCCAAGTCGCGTCTAATCCTGTTAATAAGTTCCAAACTATCGGTCAGTATCTCAATAATATTTACTTGAACAGGGTACACTTCCTTCTTATTGAATTTTTTGTATTCCGCAAGTGCAGCTGAATCGCTAACAGAAACAGTATCGAGTAAATCTCCCTTTGCGGCCTGGAATAGATAATTGTCAGTCCACATTCTAACTGATCTTTGAACTTCAGGTGATAGATGCAATCCTCTTTTATAGCCCTCTCGAGCAAGGAGCTCTCTTTCAATTGTTGTTCTAACTCTATTATTAAATTTATTTAACAGAAATAAAGAATCACTTGAAGTCGTATTAAATCCGTCAAAAATTAATTCACGTAAAAATGTTTTTGTAGAAATTGGATTTCTTTCAAACTTCAAAAACAGCTCACTTAATTTTTTATCCCCCAAATTATTTTCAATCCGGAATAGATCATTAACCTGTAAGTGCATTAGATCTTCGGAAGATTTTTGGGGCAATAATTCTTCTTTGGATTGAAAAATTGAAAATAGGTTTAGAAAAATTTGTTCGAATAATTTTTGGTCAACATCAATTTGCCGATTCTTAAAAAAGTTAATATAAAAATTACGAAATAATTCTGCTTCCTTCGATTTAACAATAATCTTTTTAACAGAGTTAAGTGTATTCTCCTCTTCTTTTTTTGATTCCAGCACTTTGGATTTTTTATCGACCAAATTGAAAATGTACCATCCGTCAGCAGTTAAAAGAGGATTTGTAAACTCACTTACCTGCAAAGCAAAAACAGAATCCTCAACATTATCTTGCAGATCACCGTAAACAACTTCAATAGGATCCCTCTGTTCAATGTATTCAGTTCGCTCAACTAAAATTGAATCAAACGGAACTTTTAATTTTAATAACCTGTGAAGATTTTCAATTTCATTTTTATCGGTTGAATAGAGGAAATTCACTTTCAAATTGTATATGGATCTATCAAGCCCCTTTTTTATTTCTTCATCCGTAATAAAAATCCTATCTGTAATCTCGTTTTTATAAAGTGCATCCCGCACATACATTTTTTCAATTGAATTTCTCGCGGTTTCTATTCCGCCGGTGATGTCCAAACTATTTTTTGCTGCATCCTGCGCCCAAAGTTTTTCCGCAATAAGTGTATATAAAAAATTTAACTTGCTTGCATTAAGCTGTGCTTTATTTTGCCGGTTAAATTGAGGTGTAAACTCAAATCGTTCGATGAACTCGGTTTCTGTAATTTGAATATCACCTACCGAGGCGATAATTTTTTCACCTCCATCTTGTGCAAATAGAATTGCACAAAAAGAAAAGTAAAATAATAGGGCTAAATTTTTAATCATGAGAACTAGGGTCAACTAAAACGTGAGCAAAAAATTATAAAAACAAAAATAATAGAATTAAATGAACTATCTCAAAATATTTTCTGATTATTCAAACACCATTTTTAAAAATATGTTTCAACTAATTTTAATTACGATGAATAATATTAAAATGTAGAAATGTTTTTACTATTAAAATTCAATATTATTGAATAATTTTATCATGCAAGCAAGTTTAACTTCACTCATAAAAATTTTATAATGTTAATTCAACCTTTAATAAATAAATATAATAATGCCGGCCGTTTGAAAAATCGAATACTATTTAATTCATTTAAACAAAAGATTTTGCTTTTATCATTATTAATACTAGCCCTTAAGCCTATACTTGGGCAATCTTCAAAGTTCGAGAATATATCAATTCAACACGGACTTTCCCATAATACTGTTCATTCAATTATTCAAGATAGGAAAGGATTTATTTGGTTTGCTACTGAGGATGGGTTGAATAGGTATGATGGATATAATTTTAAAATATTTAGAAATGCACGCACTGATTCCACAAGCCTATCTGACAATTTTGTTTGGACGTTATTTGAAGATTCGCAGGGAAATATCTGGGTCGGTACAAATAACGGGGGACTAAATAAGTACAACTCCGATACTGAATCATTTAAACGTTACACTGTAACTGCAGGATCAGGCGGTGGTTTAAGCAATAACAGCATTAGATCTATTTATGAAGATAAAACCGGAGGGCTTTGGATCGGTACCGGCGGCGGCGGTTTAAATTTGTTTGATAAATCAAGTGAAAGCTTTTCTGTTTTTCTGAACAAGCTTACTGATAATATATTGGATATAGAGGAAGATAATGATGGAAATTTATTAGTTGCTACCGATGGAAGCGGTTTGATAAAGTTGAGCAGCAATAGAAAGCAATTTGATTCGATAAAAAACGGCAATGCAGATTTGATAAATTCAATATGGTCCTTAGCAGTTGATGATGAAAATTCAATTTGGATAGGCACCAATGGTAACGGGCTTATAAAGTATAGTAATGGCAAATTCAGTAAGGTTAGCTTAAATAATAAGAACGGTGTTTCCCAGGGGAGTGCAAATATTACAGACATACAAATTATAAAAGATAATACTATTTGGGTCAGCACCGAAGGAGGATTATACCGGTTAAATAAGAAAGGCAAAGTACATAAAAGCTATTTCAATATTCCTACGGATCAATTTAGTTTAAGGACCAATATTATCCGCAGAATTTATATTGGCGATACAGACATTTTATGGATTGGTACAGTTGGCAACGGAATAAATAAACTTGTACCGGAATTTAAAAAGGTGAAGCATTATACACACAATCCATCAATGCCAAATTCATTAAGCCATGATATTATACGGTCAGTGTACGAAGAAAAAAATGGGTTGCTTTGGATTGGTACATTAGGCGGCGGATTGAATTTGTATAATCCTAAATCAGATCACTTTACACACTTTAAAAGAGATACAAAAAAAATCAGCAGTTTAAGCAACGACGGAGTTACTGCAATACATAAAGATAAAAACGGAACTTTATGGATAGGTACTTGGGGCGGTGGATTAAATAAGTTAAACAGCTCAAACTTAACAAACGATTTTGTGCTTTATGAACATCAGCCCGGGAATAAAAACTCCTTAATAAATAATATAGTGCAGGCAATTCATGAAGATGCTAAAGGCAACTTATGGATTGGCACCGAAAAAGGGTTGAACTATTTTCAACCGGCAAATAATAAGTTCATACATTTTGTGCATAGTGACAAGGACGAATTTAGCTTGAGTGATAACAGGATTCAATCAAATTGTATTTTTGAGGATAGTAAAAATAATCTTTGGATTGGTACCTGGAATGGATTAAACAGATTGTCAATGCCTAATAAAAATATTTCTTCAAACTCATTAAAGTTTTATCGATATGAAAACGAGAGTAACAATCCCAAGAGTTTAAGTGACAGCCGGATAACAGCAATTTTTGAGGATGCTGATGGTCAGTTGTGGATAGGCACACATGGCGGCGGATTAAATAAACTTGTTTACAGTGGTGATGCAAAAAATATTTCATTCATCAACTACTCAAAAAGAGAAGGTTTAGCAAGTAATGTTATCTATGGAATTTTGGGGGATGACGCAGGGAATTTATGGATAAGCACAAATGACGGACTTTCAAAATTTGATATTAAAAATGAAGTCTTTAGAAATTATCAGGAAGGCGACGGTTTCCAAAGTAATCAATTTTTTTGGGGTGCAAGCGCAAAGGGGCGAGATGGTAAATTATATTTCGGCGGCATAAACGGATTGAATTCATTTTATCCTTCAGAATTAAAAGACAATCCTCATGTACCGCCTGTTTACATTACCGAAATGCAAGTATTCAATAAACCGCTAAAAGTTTCATCGGATGATTCTCCATTACAAAAATCAATAATGAATACCGATATAATTGAACTTACATACGATGTATATGTTTTGTCCTTTGAGTTTGTTGCGTTGGATTATGTTAACCCTGATTACAATAATTACAAATACATGCTCGTTGGTTTTGATAAGGATTGGATTCCATCAGGCACAAGGCGTTATGTTACTTATTCAAATTTAAAAAACGGTGAGTATGAATTTAAAGTAAAAGGATCAAATAACGACGGCATTTGGAACGAACGGGGTAGCTCCATAAAAATTATTATTGAAACACCATTTTGGAAGGCTTGGTGGTTTATTAGTCTTGTGATAATTCTTGTTATTGTTTTCATAATATATTTTGTTACCAGTCAGTTCAAGCAAATACTTGCTGTGGAGAGATTGAGAACAAAATTAGCTGCCGATCTGCACGACAACATTGGTTCCGGATTGACAGAAATTGCAATACTGAGCGAAGTGCTATCAACCAGGCTGCAGCATGAGAGCAAAGATATTTTGAAGTCATTGAAAATGATCAGTGCTGACTCAAGACAAATAATTGATAAAATGAGCGACATTGTTTGGCTGGTAAATCCCAAAAGGGATTCACTCTATGATTTAATATTAAGGCTCGAGGACAACTACTCCGAACTTCTTTCGCAGACGAACATTTCATTCACGTCAAAAAATTTGCGCTCATTAGAAAACATTTCTCTTACGATGGAACATCGCCAGCATTTATTTTTAATATTTAAGGAAGGTATAAATAATTGCATTTCTCATGGTAAGTGTACTGAAATCAATTTAAATGCAGAAGTAAAAGGTAAAACCCTTAATATGGTTTTGGAAGATAATGGTAAGGGGTTCGACACAGTCATCAAGGCTAGAGGCAACGGACTTGAAAACATGAAGGACCGAGCAAAGAAAATTGGAGGCGATCTAAAAATTATTTCCTCTGCTGGGTATGGCACAAAAATACAATTTGTTGGTTATATTAAATAAAGGTTTGTAAATAAAAAAAATGAGAAGATGATTAAAGTAGTTATAGTTGAGGACAGTGAAAAAATTCGGCTTGGTTTAAAAATGCTTATCGACGGTACATCCGCATATAAATGTATTGGCAACTATGAAACTTGCGAAGACATGTTTGAAGAAGTTGAAGAATTAAAACCGGATGTTGTATTAATGGATATCGACTTGCCTGGAATGTCCGGCATTGACGGAATACGAAAATTGCGTCAAATTTTTCCGGATCTTAGAATATTAGTTCTAACGATATATGACGAAAGCGATACAGTCTTTCAAGCATTATGTGCCGGGGCTTGCGGCTATATGGTTAAAAAAACTCCCCCTGCCAGACTGCTAGAAGCAATCAACGAGGCTTTTAAGGGCGGTTCTCCAATGTCATCACACATTGCAAGAAAAGTTGTAGGATTTTTCCAGGAGAATGATGCTCTATTTAAAAAGGGAGAGGATATATCTTTAACAAAACGAGAACGCGAAGTTTTAACAGGCTTGGTTGACGGAAATAGTTATAAGGCAATTGCAAATGTGCTTGATATAAGTATCGATACTGTAAAATTTCATTTCAGAAATATTTATAAAAAATTACATGTCCACTCACAATCCGAAGCAGTAGCTAAAGCGATAAAAGAAAAATTAATTTAGCCTATCATCAATTTCAATTTATTTCACCTACCCAAATTGGTCAAAAAATAAATCCTTGATTCACAAGAATAGAATTCTAAATTTGACAAGAATTAAAAATTGCCAAAAGATATTTTTTATGAAAGACCAGTGTGTCCATAAAAACTTAAATAATTGTCTCCATTAGCTTTACAATCGTTCCTACTCGTTTGGGTAGGTTGTTTCTCTTAAAGTGAATTGTTATTATTATTACTATCTAAATGATAAAAATACATTTTGGTATTTAAAACTTTTTCTTGGTAAAGCGGTAAATATTTTTTTGATTTCTATACGTAAATATTTTGTAAAGTTTCTAATTTCTTTCTAACAAAATGATACTTAGAGAATTAAGGTAATAGATATGTATTTGAACTTTGTAATACTCTCCCTGCAACGGAGGTTTATATGAAACTAACTTTACGACTTTTAATTTTTTGTACTATATCACTTCTTTTCACATCCTCACTTTTGTTTTCACAAACAGGTAAAATATCCGGCAGAGTAACAGATGCTGCTACTGGCGAACCATTGCCATTTGTTAATATTATTGTTTTAGAAACAAATCTTGGTGCCGCAAGTGATATTGATGGATACTACTCTATTTTGAATGTGAGACCCGGTGAGTATTCAGTTAGAGCCTCGGCAATTGGATTTACAGCTGTTACTTTTACAGATGTTAGAGTATCAATTGACTTAACAACAGATGTTGATTTTAAGCTTACCGAAACGAGTTTGGAGTTGGGCGAAGAGATTGTTGTTGTTGCTGAAAAACCTCTTGTCACCAAAGACTTAACTGCATCTACCGCACTAATTGGCGCAAATGAAATTGCCTCATTGCCTATAACAGAGTTTACAGAAGTTCTTCAACTAAAAGCCGGTATTGTGAGTGGTAAAGATGGCTTTAACATTAGGGGCGGAAGAAGAGGCGAAGTAAGTTACATGATTGATGGTGTTAATATCACCGATTCTTATGACGGATCGACGGTTGTTGACGTTAATGCAAGTGCAATACAAGAGCTTCAATTTATTAGCGGTGCGTTTAATGCTGAGTATGGCAAAGCATTATCCGGCGTTATAAATCTTTCCACCAAGGAAGGAAATAATGACTTTACGTTTACAGCTACTTCTTACATCGGTGATTATTTAAGTACAAGAGATGATATCTTTACAGGCATTGATGATTTTGAACCGACTGCAATACGAAATTTGGAAGGAAGTGTAAGCGGACCAATTATTAATGACAGACTTCATTTTTATACTAATGTTAGATATATATTTTTCGACGGCTGGTTAAAGGGTAGGGAAGTTTACAATCCTTGGGATATCACAACATTTGATGAAAGCGCTCCTATTGACTCTCAATACACTTTTGAAGAGACAGGAAGCGGTGAAGTAGTTGCCATGAACTTTAACGAAAAAGTTTACATGCAGGGCAAGTTAACTCTGCAGCTGCTTACCAACATGAAAGTTACTTTCAATTATATTAATGAAAGAAAAAGATCTCAGGACTACGATCATTTTTACAAATTAAATCCGAACGGCAGACCGCATAAATTTCAATGGGGAAATACTAATATTGTTTCTTTAACACATACCCTTGGTTCAAATACTTTTTATCAATTAAGCGGTTCTTATTTCTTTAAAAGATTCAGTGAGTATGTTTATAAGGATGTCAATAATCCTTTATGGGTTCACAATAGATTACGAGAACAGCAGCCCCAAAATGGATTTAGCTTTTCCACAGGTGGGCAGGCAAATGATACGTTTAAAAGATTATCAGGAAGCATTGGTGCTAAATTTGATTTGACTTCACAAATTTCAAGAACTCACCAAGTTAAAGTTGGTTTTGAATTCAGCCGAAACGATCTGTTCTTTGAGGATATAACCTTACTTCAATATATCGATGGTTATTTTAACGGTGCAATAATTCCGGAATTGGTTAATGGAAGGTTCGATCCTGGTGAAGACGGCATTCTTGATCCAAGTATATCAGGCAATCCATATGTTGATATGAGAATACCTGATATTAATGATCCGAAAGAAAATCTTTCAATAAATGTTTATGAAAGAAAACCTATCGAGTTCTCCGCATATATTCAGGATAAAATTGAATTGAACGACATGATTGTAAATCTTGGGGTAAGAGTCGATTATTTTGAACCCGACGGATTTGTATTAGCTGACCGAAGTGATCCGGATATATACAGACCAAAGAAAGTTGAAAACCAGGCTTTAACAATTGATGAAAGAAGAGCCATTTGGTACAAAGATGCCGATGCAAAAATTCAGCTGAGCCCAAGACTTGGCGTTGCATTTCCAATAACTGACCGCGGTGTTATTCATTTTTCATACGGGCATTTTTTCCAGGTCCCTAATTATGATCTTCTTTATCGTAATCCAGAATTTAAACTTGCGGTTGCTGGAGAAAACCTTGGTATAGTTGGTAATTCAGATTTAAAACCTGAGCAAACTATTAGCGGTGAAATTGGATTGCAGCAGGCAATGACGGATGATTTAAGTTTGGACATTACAGGATACTTTAGAGATATAAAAGATTTAACCGGAACACGTGCCGATAAAATAAGACTTTTCGGCGGCGCCGGTTCTTACGCACAATTTGTTAATAGTGACTTTGGTTTTGTTAAAGGAATTATCTTTAGTTTGAATAAAAGATTTTCGAATAACTGGAGTGCCTCAATTGATTATACACTTCAGTCAGCAAAAGGAAATGCTTCTGATGCTTCAACATATGCCAACCAAATAACTGATGGTCAAGAACCTGAAGTTCAATTGGTATCACTCGATTGGGACCAGACTCATACTGTTAACATGACTTTCAATTATTCAGCTGGAAGTTGGGGATTTAGTATGATCGGACAGTACGGCAGCGGTTTCCCATACACTCCATCTCAATCAGAAAACCTGACAAAATTATTAACAAATAGTTTAATACAGCCTTCAACTGTTATAGTTGATCTTAGAGCTTATTATGAAATTGATATTTTCGATTCAAGGTTAAACTTTTTTGCACGAGTACAAAACTTATTTGATATAAGAAATGAAGTTGATGTTTATGATGATAGCGGTACTGCCGACTTTACTTTAACAGAACAGCTGCGCCGCAACGAAGGTCAACTTGAAATAGTAAACTCAATAAATGAATTTTATAGAAATCCAACCTTTTATTCTGAACCAAGAAGAGTAGAAGTTGGATTTACTTTTACATATTAAATTTTTGAAATGATACGGAAAACCAAGATGAACAAGTTTAAGCTAAATGCTTTAAGTTATTTTCTTTTGATTCTATTATCATTACCCGTAATAGTCGAAGCCCAAATTGGTCGCGGTCGGGTGATTGCTAGAAGACCGGGAATCCATGACGGCAACCAGGTGAAAACGGTTTTTAATAATTCCGCTGTAATTGCTCAACCTGGGGATGAAGGTCCTAGAGCTGCTTGGAAGTTTAAGGGAAATGGTTATGTGGGCGATGTTTCACCGCTTGTAGGTGTAAGAATACCGATTAAAGATTATAATAATAATGGTGTTCCGGATACTTTAGTTTCTGTTGTTATTACCTCAGTATCTAGGCCTGGCGGCGGGGACTTTGGCGGTAATGGAGACGGCTTTTTAGGATTTGAACCTATCCCCGGATTCTTTAATGATCAAATAGATACTATTGGTAAAGGCGTTGCGATGAGCCACCAGCCTGAAACATGGCCCGCTTTTTGGCCAGATCAGCCGGCATGGCTTGACGATAATGGATTAGCAGAATGGAATGGCTTTTTTGGTAGAGGACAATTTAACGCTGACCAGGAAAGTTATTTTATGATGGATGATAACAATGATGATAAAATGTTTAGAACAATTGGGTTCCTTCCCGATACAAATGATCAATCTAGAAAAGGACAGGCTTTAAGAGTTTCCGGCAGGGGATTGCAGTGGAATAACTTCCTTGCGCAGGATGTAGTTTTTTGGCTATATGAAATTCATAACATTGGTACTGAAACTTATGACCAAACAGTTTTCGGTACTCTTGTTGGTACTTACGTTGGCGCTGATGGAGATGAGTGGAATGATGATGCGTCATTTTTTGATGTTCGTGAATCCATAACTTACTCGTGGGATTTTGACGGCAACATTAGACCATCTGCTAATCCAAGATGGCTGCCAAATCCAAATGAAGTAGGATATATTGCTTACGCATTTTTAGAATCACCCGGTAACCAATTTGATGGTATTGATAACGACGGCGATAACGTTTCTTTTACAAGCGCTAAATTTTTTGAAGAAACTGACTTCGCTCCAAGAACTGTTCAATCAGGCGATAAATTAATTCTTATCGATAAAAATACTTTTGTACGCACAGCCTTTACAATGCCCTCAACTACTACTACCGTTACATCAATGGGGCAGAATTTTGAATTAATTCCTGGTACGACTGTGTTGGTTGAGGGAAACTTAGTAAACACAAGCCGTGGTCCGGTATTAAATAAAAATGCCTCAGATAATCTGGATAATGATTTAGACGGGTTAATTGACGAGAACTATCAAGTACATTACCGACAATATAAAGTTGATGAAAAAACCGGTGTTGTTCTAATTGACACCTTGAACCCCGTTCAATATACAGATTTTATAGCAAGTGTCAATGCTTCCAATATTATGATTGATGAATCCAGAAGTGACGGCATTGATAACGATGGTGACTGGAATGCTGAAAATGATGATGTTGGGCAGGATGGAAAGCCAGGAACTTTTGATCTTGGTGAAGGTGACGGTTTCCCAACACCCGGTGAGCCGAATTTTGATCGTACAGATGTTAATGAATCTGATCAGATTGGTTTGACCAGTTTTGAGTATTTTGTTCCTGCCGGTGATATTTCAATGTCAAATGAAACAGAGCTTTGGGGAAGACTCCGACCAGGATTTTTTGATGTTCCGACATCAATTGTTGGCGGTGTTGCAATTCGCGGAGAAGATGGTGACTTTATTTACGGTTCAGGATACTTTCCACTTTTACCGGGCGAGATAGAAAGATTTTCATTAGCTCTGGCATTCGGGTCTGATTTTAAAGGTGTTATAAAAACTAAACAAACTGCTCAATTTATTTTTGACGCAAACTATAACTTCCCAAAACCTCCCGATCCTCCAACTGTTACAGCAGTTGCTGGTGACGAAAAAGTTACGTTGTACTGGGATAAAATTGCTGAAGAGTCAGTTGATAGAACAACAAAAATAAAAGACTTTGAAGGATACAAAATTTATAAAGGAACTGATCCTAACTTTACCGATGCATTTGTTCTTACAAATGGCCTGGGTGAAGCAACTTGGTGGAAACCGGTTGCTCAATTCGATTTGAAGAACGGTATTAAAGATTTCTTCAATGCCAGTGCTTCATTGAATGATCGTGCTTCGGGATTACCTTTTTATTTGGGTGATGACAGCGGTGTAAAAAATACTTTTGAAGATACAGATGTTATTAATGGCAGAACTTACTATTACGCAGTTGTTGCATATGATCGTGGTGACCCAACAAAAGATATTTATCCATCCGAGAATGGTAGAAGCTTAAGCGAATCGAATGTTATCTCGGTTGTTCCTAATGCACAAGCTGCAGGATATGTTCCTCCGCTTACCGGTATCAAGTTAACCAGAGCATCAGGCTTCTCTACAACTACTCCTTATTTCGAGGTAATTGATCCTTTTGCTGTTATGAATGCAACCTATGAAATTTCATTTCTTGATTCTCTGCATTCTAATATCAGAAAAGCATACGGATATAATGTTGTTAACCTAACGACCGGTGACACAATCACAAAACGAAAACCATTTAAGCTACTTCCATCTAACGGAGATATATTTGAAGGAATAAATATTTCTATAGACACTACATTTCAGAATGTTGATAGTATTAAACTTGACAGAGTAGTTTCTAAATGGAATACTCCGAATAATCCACGTTATACTACTGCAAGATTTAACTTTAACCAATTCAAAGGGTATAAAGAACCAGCCGATTATATCTTTGTATTTTCTGATACATTTGATAAACCGACGGGCCACAGACTTTTAGGTGTTCCAATCAGCAGTAGATCAACGAATTTTGAAATTTTTAATGTAACCGATAAATCAAATCCATTGAGAATCCCATTCTTATTTAGCTCATTAACAGACTCAGTAAAAAATCTTAGCCGTGTTATAATGTTAAATGCCGATACAACATTTTTAACTTGGGATATAAATTTTCTTACAGATAGTACGAGTGTTGTACCCGGTGCAGGTGATACATTATTCCTAAGCTTTAAAAAGCCATATACCAGTGCCGATAAATTTACATTCTCTACAAACGGACCCGGTTTCAGTCAAGATAAGGTTAAGGAATCAATAAAGAATATTAAAGCTGTACCAAATCCATATGTTGTTACAAATGTTTTTGAGCAGCCATTAGCAGGTGTAAATGCCCGCGGAAGAGGGGAGAGAATAATAAATTTTATTAATCTTCCCCCAAACAGTACAATTCAAATATTTACTGTCTCAGGTAATCATGTTCGTACCTTGGAAAATGGTTCCGATCTTAGATCCGGCTCGCTATCATGGGATCTAAGAACTAAAGAAGGATTAGATATTGCCTTCGGTATTTATTATTACATTGTTCAAGCCGAAGGAATTAGTGAAAAGAAAGTTGGAAAAATAGCAATAATCAAATAAATCTGATATTTGATGGTGAAAACTATGAAATTTTATAAGACGATATTATTTAGCTTACTAATTATCACTCAAATAAGCGCTCAAAATAAAGTTGGAACAACAGCTGCAGACTTTTTGGCAATTCCTATAGGCGCTCGTGCAACTGCAATGGGCGGTGCTTTTGTAGCCAATGCTAAAGATGTTACTGCTGCATACTGGAACCCGGGAGCTTTGGCAAAACTAAGCTCAAGTGAATTTACTGCATCTTATGCTGATTGGATTTTTGGTACAAATCACAACTGGGCTGGCTTAGTAATTAAATTAGATAACGACAATGCCTTTGCCATTAGCTTTAACCAGGTTGATTACGGCGAAGAAGAAATTACTACCGCCCAAGAGCCCAATGGAACTGGTCAATTTTGGGATGCGGCGGATATTGCAATTGGTATTTCTTATTCCAGAAATTTAACAGACCGTTTTTCAATCGGCGGTACATTTAAGTACATAAATTCCAAAATATGGAATGAATCGGCGACAGCGTTTGCATTGGATGTTGGTTTGCTCTTTATAACACAATTCAACGGTTTACGTCTAGGAATGAATATTTCCAATTTCGGAACGGAAATGCAGTTAGATGGTCCTGATCTTTTTCAGCCCATTGATATTGATCCTTCGAGTTTTGGAAATAATCAAAATATTTCAGGTCAGCTCGAAACAGATTCATGGGACCTGCCTTTGATATTTACAGTTGGTGTTGGAATGGATGTACTAGATAGTGAGGATTGGATAGTAACTGTTGCAACAGATGCAGTTTATCCATTGAATACAACAGGTTATGTTAACGCCGGAGCTGAATTAGTTTGGAGTAACATTTTATATTTACGAGGCGGGTATAATTCAATTTTTGAAGAAGCCTCAGAAGAAGGACTCTCTGCCGGTATTGGGCTTAAATATAATGTTGGCGGGTTTAATATTGGAGTTGACTACAGCTATGTAGACTTTGGTCAGTTCGATGATATTTCGAGATATGCAATAACAATTAAATTTTAATTAATTTTCCACAAATAATAGGTGATACAATGAAGAAACTTACATTTCTAATTCTTGCAGCTTTTATTCTGGTAGCTTCCGGTTTAAATGCTCAGCAGACAAATACCGTAACCTTTATCGCTGATCTTACTGATATGATCGCTCAAGGTTTCGACTCAGCTACCGATACTCTTGAGGTTAGAGGATTGGACTGGGACAGCGGTGCAGATGTTACAGTTACCGGCGACAGATTTTTAACTGTTGATCCGGGTAATGCAAATCTCTATCAAACAACATTAACAATTGTTACAACATCTAATATAGCAGTTGGTGACTCATTACGTTGGAAATTCCATGGTTATCCGGAAAACAGATTTGACCCCGCTTGGGAGCCTGGTGTTGGAAGTTATGATGGCCGCCCAATGTATGTTCAGGCAGATGGTTCTACATTTGACGATGGACCTCATGTACCAAGAATGCAAATGCTAGTAGCAGGTGTTTCTAATGAGGTAACCTTTAAAGCCGATCTTACAGACTTGTTCGGAACAGGTTTTGGAGTTTTTGATCCTGATGTTGACGGGATTGAAGTAAGAGGCTTCTGGGCTGATAACGGAAACTTTGATACTGATGCCACATTTACAGGTGTTAATCAGATGGAACGTAACTTAGATCCCGGCGTGGTTTATGAAACAACTATTACTGTTACTGCTCCTGCGCCTTTTGGTGCCGGCACAACAACCGGTTGGAAATTCAAAACATACCCTAATGACAGATGGTCTGACGGCGGATGGGAAATTGGTTCCCCTGTTGGCTATACATTTGTAGCGGATGGTGCAACTAATGTATTGGATGCAAGAGTGCCAAATGTTGTTCCTTTACAAGGTCCTCTTGGGCAAGATGTTGATGTATTATTCCAGTGCTATGTTCCTGAAAACGCTTTAAATCGTTATGATTCATCATCAATACCAAGAGATGAGATTACTTTCTTAATATTGAAAGGTGACAATGCCGGAATCGGAGCTTGGGCTGGTGATTGGATAGCTGCTGATACTGCTGTTGCTGGTGCAATTGCTTGTTATGATAATGGTCTTTTTGGCGATGCAGTTGCCGGAGACTATATATTCTCTCGCACAGTTACTTTTGCCGACACTATTACAGCAGGTGGCGTAATATTTAAATTTGGTGCTGAGTATCCTGGTGCATTAGCAGCTTCCGGAGGAAGTGCTCCTTTGGATAACGCTAAAGGTTCAGGTCAGAACTTTACATTTTTCTTAGAAGCAACGGATACGACAGTTGTTTTATTAGAAGAATGGCCATTGACAGGAAATCCGGTTGGAGTTGAAGAGATTGACAGTGAAATTCCAAGTGATTATACATTAGCTCAGAATTTCCCAAATCCATTCAACCCAAGTACAAAAATCCGTTACACTGTTCCTGTTCAAGCAAATGTTGCACTAAGAATTTATGATGTTCTTGGTAAAGAAGTTGCTGAACTAATAAACGCTGAGCAATCAGCTGGAACATATGAAGCTACTTTTGATGCTTCACAATTATCAAGTGGAATTTATTTCTACAAACTTGATGCAGGTAATGTAACTATTTCTAAAAAAATGATGCTCTTAAAGTAGTTTGGAGCTAAAAATTAGAAGTTAGTAATAATATTTACAAGAAGAGTCGGATTGAATAAATCCGGCTTTTTCTTTTTATACATTTTTATTTTTACTTCTTTATCAATTTCAATTTCAATTTCTGAAGTGATTTATGAAATTCATTTGCGTTTGGATAATTGTTATTAATCGCTAAACAATTTTGTACAGATTTTATTGCCATATTCAAATTGCCGCTGTTAAAATAAGCCCCTGAAAGATTATAAAACGTTTGCGCATCATGAGGATTTAGCTCACCGCTTGTAGATAAAAATTTTATTGCCTTATTAAAATCACCATTGTTCAAAGCAATTGATCCAATCCATTTGTATGTATAATCATTCGGAGTAAGCTTGTGGAGTTTTTCGAGATATACTAAAGCTTTGTTGAGCTTTTTAGCATTTATTAATTTGCTTGCTGTTACAGCAACTATTGTTTCTCCATAATGCTGATTTGCAATGACCGCATTCATCTCATGTATGAAACTATCAATGTCGCCATTCAAATAATAATGCTCAGCAGCTTTTGTGTGACCAACTTTCCAAGAAAGTTGTTTGTTGATCATTTGAAAAGCAAGTGTATCCAAATATGTTTTCGCATCAAATTGGATTGCAACATTTGCGGAAAATTCCTTCGGAACAAAAGGGTAACTGCTTAGTAGTTTCTTAATCCTTAATTCCGAAAGAATGGAATCAAGTTTTGTAAATGGAAATGTTTGTTTCATTAGTTCGTCAATATTAGGAATGGTCTTTGCAGTTTTGGCTTTTATAAAGGAACCATTCATAATTTTATCATAAAACATTTTTCCAATTAGATCATACCCCTCTAAATTTGGGTGCAAGTGATCAACCATAAGATTGTAACCGACTATTCCATTGGGACTTGCAATTCTAAATGCGGAGTCAATATCTATTACGGAAATATTAAAATCATTTTCAAATTGTTTAATTACTTCATTGATTTTTTCCGGCGCTCTAAAACGTAATGCATCATGCTCTTTAGCGCGTAGAAAATTCGTTTGGGCTAGTTCAAAATTGTTGTCGACAATATTTTGTTTTGCTAAATTAAAAAGTGAGTCCGCATTTTTTTGATCGCCCTCATTTATTGAGACAAATGGTTTCTGCATTAGGTTGGATGTTAACGTTCCAACAATAACTTTAATACCGGCGGCATTAGTTTTTTCCAAAAGCTCATTCATGTTTAATTTAAATTGATTTATTCCTTCCTTAAAAAGTTCTGATCCGAAAGGAATTTCATTTTCTCCGATCATGCGCGACATTAAAGTTTCACCTGATGAATTACCGGAATTGGAACCAATATTTTTTGCAAACCATGCAATTATATCATTCAGTAATTGAAAAATTTTTATTTGCCTAAGCTCGATCATTAGGTTCGAAAGAAATCGGGATGTGCCATATGATTCAGTTGAACCAACACCCAATGCACCGTAATACTCATTGTGCCCGGCATAGACTAAAATTAAATCGGGTTTTTGTTCGATCACATCATCGGCGATATCGGCAATTGTGTAGGAGTTATGCGCGGTTATCCCAAGATTGATCACTTCAATATTATAATTGGGATAAGTATATGAGAGCGCACGTTGAACGTATCTTGGAAATGTTGCATTATAAGCATAGGGCCAGCCTGCGGCACTGCTTCCGCCCATTACAAAAATTCTAAATGTTGAATCACTCTTCTCTTTTTCAAATGCGTCTAACACTGTTGCCGGAGGTGATTCCAGTTTCGAAACATACCTAAAAGGCAGATCAGGATTAAGAAATAATAAATCGTCATACTCTTCGGATAGTGTAATGAATGTTTCTAAATTTCTTCCATAATCAAAAACACGTAATCCAAATTCAAGAAGAACGAAAAATAATACCGGGATCAACAGCAAGATCAGGTAAAAAGTTTTTGGCGTTTTGGTTTGAGGAATATCCGACAAATATTTTATTATTTCCTCTTCGGATAGTTTTAAGTTCTCGGCAATTTCCTTAGCACTCTTATGCTTTCTGTTTTTTTCAATCCAGCTAATTTGCTTTTTACTTAAAGCCAATATTCCTCCGAATAAAATGGATCATATTAAATTGTTACTTTAAAATTAATATTTGATAAGGATCCAAACTATAAACTAATACTGAGTTCTCAAGATCAAATTTGTTCCCGGAAATTAATTCAGTAAAAGAATTATTATGATTGTTATATTCTTTGAAATCAATTTCAAATTTCAGTTCGTCATCAGTAGAATTAATTATTATAAAAGATTCATCATTCTCAAACTTTCTAACTATCAGTAAAATATTATTACCCTCACCCAAAATGTCAAACTCCAATTTACCAATAGAGAGTTCAATATTATTTTTTCTGATAGAGATCATTTTTTTATACCAGTTGAACAATTCATTGTCGAATTCAACTTTGTTGGCAGGTCGTTCTTTGTTAAAGGGATGATGAGTTTCATCATCGTAAGTTAGCTCTTTCCACACCATTGGTTTTCTGCAGTCAGGGTCATCTCCGCCCCACATTCCAACCTCATCGCCGTAATAGATCATAGGCGCGCCCGGCATGGTCATCTGTATCCCTACCATCAATTTTTGTTTTTCCCTTTCGGCATAGGTCGATTTTCTAACATCAAAATTTGGATTAGAACCTGCATGCCCCAAATGGTCATACCAATTATCAGGATTAACGATCATTGAGGTAAGCCGTTCTGTATCGTGGCTGCCAAGCAGGTTCATCAATGCTAAAATATTTTCGCCGTTGTAATCATTTCGAATTTTTGAAATTCGTTCAATGAATTCTTGCGGAGTGATTTTATTTTTTTCATCACTTATGAAATTTTTAACCGCATCAGTAAATCTGTAATTCATTACGGCATCAAATGCATCACCTTGAAGCCATGGAGCGGCGTTAAACATTTTATTCTCATCCCATTTTTCCCACCATACTTCACCCGTTAAATATGCGTTTGGATTAATATTCTTTACGTGAGTTCTAAATTCTTTCCAAAAATTTATGTTTACCATTTCGGCAACGTCCAACCGCCATCCATCAATTCCATCCGATGGATCGCCATCACCATTCGGGTCCATCCATCGTGATGCTATATTAAATATATGCTTCTTGATTGGCGCTATTAATCCATTTCCATCTTCCTTCAATTCCGGCAGATCTTTTATACCGTACCATCCTTCATAATCAAATTCATTCTCTTCAGTATTTGGGTCGTCAAAACTTTTAATATAGAACCAATCTTTAAACTCAGATCGCTCCTGTTTTTCAAGAACATCCTTAAACGCCCAAAATTTTATTCCAACATGATTGAACACACCGTCAATAATAACTTTAATACCGCGGCTATGTGCTTCTTGTAAAAGATTTAGGAATACTTTATCTGCTGATGTCCATTGCCATGTAGAAGGATCAAGAGGGTCTTCACTTTTCCATATGTTTTCATCCGCATCAGGAGTATTACCAAAGTTGTTATCTATATGCCGGAACATTGTTGCGTCATATTTATGGTGCGAGGATGCCTCGAAAACCGGATTAAAATAAATTGCATTGATGCCTAGCTCTGCTAAGTAATCAAGTTTTTCAATTACACCTTGCAAGTCGCCGCCGTACCGTCTTAGTCCATTAATTTGATAGAAATCATAATCTAATTTTTCCTCGTATGGCTGCCTCTTAAACCAATCGGAAGTCCATGGAATAATTTCCCAGTTTTCAGGTTCAATAAAAGGATAAATGTTGATTACATCCTTAACTGTCGGGTCGTTGGAGGGGTCGGCATTATTAAATCTTTCGGGAAATATTTGATACCATATTGCAGTTTTTGACCATTCCGGCACTCGGGGAATTTCTTTATTCTGTGAGCAGGCCGGGATTAAAATAGTTGTTAATAAAACGAGGAATGTTTTTTTCATAGCTATTCCCAAAATAGGTTTTGGCTTTTTTGTTATTGAATGAAAAGCTTTATAAATAATATTAATAGGTATTTAAATATACATTTTCATAAAACAATTTAATTTTATATTTGAGGTGAAAGTGAGTTTAATTTTCTATTTTAGTAATCAAAAATTTTATTGAATTAAACAACAAACTAATATTAAATAGAAAAATTCCGGTTAACTTTATGAAAGTTTTTAGAATCTTTACACTGCTTCTCTTTTTAACTACAATAATTCATTCACAATCAAATTTACCAAAACGTGAATTTAGGGGAGCCTGGATTTCAACAGTCTCCAGAATTGACTGGCCTTCAAACAGCATTCCTTCACAACAGAAAGCAGATTTTATTAAAATTTTAGATTATCTAAAAGATGCCGGGATAAATGCAGTGATATTTCAAATTCGCCCTGAATGCGATGCACTCTATGATTCACCCATCGATCCTTGGTCATATTGGTTAACTGGCACCCAGGGTTCTCCTCCAAATCCATATTATGATCCACTTGTGTTTGCCATTGAAGAAGCACATAAGAGAGGGATGGAACTTCATGCCTGGTTTAATCCATATAGAGTTAAAACTTCCGGGAGCAGTTATCCATTTGATCCCACTCATGTTATAAACCAACACCCTGAGTGGGTATTGTATGTTGGTGATGATACGGTGCTTGATCCTGGATTACCTGAAGTACGTGAACGAATAATTAATGTGATTTCAGATGTTGTTACTCGATACGATGTTGATGGTGTCCACATGGATGATTATTTTTATCCATGGGCTGGTATCACAAATCAAGATGCTGGTACTTTTGCAAACTATCCTAGGGGCTTTACTAATATAGCTGATTGGCGTCGCGATAATGTGAATATATTAATCCAAGGTATTCATGATGCAATTGGGGAAATTAAATCGCATGTGAAATTTGGCATGAGCCCTTTCGGAATATGGAAAAACGGTGTTCCGCCCGGAATAATCGGAACATCCGGCTGGGGACACCCACTTTATTCCGATGCAGTTGCGTGGCTTCAGGCTGGCTCGATTGATTATTTTACTCCGCAATTATATTGGGCGATCGGAGGACCACAAGATTACAGTTTGCTAATGCCTTGGTGGGCTGGACAATTAAATGGCAGGCATTTTTATCCTGGACAAGCAATGTACAGAATTATCAATAATAATTGGCCAGCAAGTGAAATTATCAATCAGATTTTACTCAACCGCGCTGAGGAAGAGTGCCTTGGGAGTGTATTTTTTACGGCGAATACTTTTGCACAAAATCCAAAAGGAATAGTCGATTCACTTAAAAATAATTATTACAGATATAAGTCTATTCTGCCTTCAATGAATTGGAAAGACATTGTTGAACCGAACGAACCATTCAATGTAAACTATGAAAGATTACCCGGTCAGGCAATTGCCGGACTTACCTGGGATTTACCAAATACTGCAGCAGACGGAGATTCTGCAAGCAGGTATGTAGTTTATCGATTTGAAGACTCAAATATTCAGCCGGAGGATTTTGATGATCCGGCAAATATTTTTGATGTAGTTGGTGATAGAACTGCAAAATTAAAATCAGGCAATTCACCTACAAGTCAATACAATATTGCAGTTACCTCATTAGATAGAAATTATAATGAAAGTATTCCAAGTAATACAATTATTATAACTGAACCTGAAATACCATTATTAGCTTTCCCAGAAAATGGAGCCGGTGATCAGAGGGATACTGTCCAACTTGGCTGGATTTATCCCGCGCAGTCTGCAGCATATAATTTAGAAGTCGCCTCAGATCAAAATTTTACTGATGTCGTTTTTGAAAAGAATGGTTTAACAGACACTCTCGAGAATGTTACAGGTATTGCCGGTCAGCAAACTTTTTACTGGAAAGTTCAATCAACTAATCCTGCCGGGCAAAGTGATTATTCTGAAATCCGTTCGTTTACGACTGCCTTTCCGGCTGAACCATTTTTAATTTATCCTCCGGATGTTACACCTGAAATTCCGGTCAACATTGATCTAGTTTGGTCTTCAATTCCATCTGCTGAAAGTTATCATGTTCAGCTTGCCAGGGGGGCGGATTTTGCCCAGAGCAGTATAGTTGTTGATTCCGCGGGAGTCATTGATACTTCACTAACCGCACCGACATTGGACGCTAATCGATTTCACTTTTTAAGAGTTAGAGCTATAAATAGTTTTGGTTCAGGGCTTTGGTCCGAAGTTCACAGATTTAAAACTCAGAATGTTACACTTGTTGCGGACGAAACTAGCATACCAACAGATTTTGATCTATTTCAAAATTATCCGAATCCATTTAACCCAACAACTACAATAGAATTTTCAGTTGCTGAAAGTGGATTGACAACTTTAAAAGTATTTGATATACTTGGAAGAGAAGTTGCCGAGTTGATTTCAGAGGAATTAAATCCTGGTAAATATTCAGTTAATTTTGATGCGGGAAGACTTTCTAGTGGAATATATATATATTCCTTAAGTTCAAAAAATAAAATATTTAATAAGAAAATGTCTTTTATTAAATAATTGTTAAATAATTATAACAGATACTTACAAATTATATTGTTAACAATGTGACTTAATCCTATTTTATGTATATTTTAAATCAAACGAATAATAAAGGTATTTGCGATTGAAATAATTTTTACGACTTTTCTACAATACCACAAACATATTACAACCCGATTTATTCGGCCTAAAATTTTAATTTGATTTTTAGGAGAAATCGAATATGAAGAAGCTTATAAACTTTTTTGTTTTTACCATCCTAATAATATTATCTCAAAACCTTTTCGGTGCTTCCGGAAAAATTTCCGGTATTATTACCGACTCAAAAACCGGTGAAGCAGCAATTGGTGCAAACATAATAATTGAAGGAACCACACTTGGTGCCGCAACTGACATTGACGGTTATTATGTTATACTAAATGTTCCTCCCGGAACGTACACCGTAAAAGCTTCAATGATCGGCTATTCGCCAACTACTACTGTAAATGTAAGAGTTAACCTGGATCAAACCACAGAATTGAATTTTCAGTTAACCGAAGAGATATATGAAACAGGCGAAGTTGTTGTAGTTGCTCAAACACCGATCGTTAAAAAGGATGTTGCTTCCAGCGGTGTTAACTTAAACTCCGATGAAATTCAAGCACTGCCTGTTGCAAGTATAAGCAGTGTTGTGTCTCTACAAGCCGGTGTTGAAGGGGAAACTATAAGAGGCGGTTCCGGTGATGAAATTGTTTACCAGGTAAATGGTGTTACAATGCGGGATGGCAGAGACAACACACCATACTCCAATGTGAGTTTTACTTCTGTTCAGCAGATCAAACTTCAAACAGGCGGCTTTACTGCTGATGTTGGTGAGGTAAGATCGGGTCTAGTTGAAGTCGTAACAAAGGAAGGCAGCACTGATAATTATTCATTCAGTTTTTATTCTCAATTAAGACCCGCCGGTAATAAACATTTTGGGGAATCAGTTAATGATCCAAATTCTTATTTTTTACGTCCGTACCTCGATCCGGCAGTGATGTGGACTGGTACAAAAAACGGTGCATGGGATGAATATACCCAAAGACAATATCCGGAATTTCAAGGCTGGAATGCATTTTCACAATCTACACTTCAAGATGACAACCCTGATGATGACTTAACACCAGAAGCTGCAAGGAGATTGTTCCTTCATCAATACAGAAAGACATTTGATATAGACAAACCTGATTATGATGTAGATATGAGTTTCGGCGGTCCGGTACCTTTAATAAGTGAGGAACTAGGAAACTTAAGATTTTTAGCATCTTATAAACAAAATAGAACGATGCTATTGGTACCACTTTCAACAGATGACTACAGTGATTATGATGTTGCTCTCAAACTGACTTCTGATCTTAATAAGGGAATGAAGTTAATGGTTGAAGGACATTATGGAGATCAAGTCGGGACAGCAACAAGCACAGTTGGTGCTCCTGGAATTTTTCTTTCCAGTTTTGGGCTTGCAGACAGAGTTGATTTTGGAAATTACACAAGAGATGTTTTGTTCTCCAATGCCTACTTTACACCAACGACAATTATTAGAAATAGTATCGCGGCAAAATTCACTCACGTAGTTAATCCTAATACTTTTTATGAAGTACTATTCAGTACGTTTGGTTCAGAGTATAATACTAATCCTGGAACTCCACGGGATTTATCTAAAACGTATAAAATTGGAAATAATTATTATGTTAATGAACATCCTTTTGGTTACTATCAAGGCTCAGAAGATGTTCATAACCCAACCGGGATGATCTTAGGATCTGTGTATAGTCAGGCGCGTGACAGTAGTAAAATCAGAAATTTTAATCTTAAATTTGATCTTTCCAGCCAGTTGGATAAATATAATGAAGTTAAAGTTGGATTCTTTATAAAGTATACAGATAACAACACAAATTATGGTCTTAGGTCATTATTGTATTCAACTAATAATCGTGATTTTAAGTGGGATACAAAACCAATTCAAGGTGCTATTTATGTACAGGATAAACTTGAATTTGAAGCTATGGTAGCAACAGTCGGTTTAAGAGTTGAATTTTCTGATCCAAATTCTCAATGGTTTGATTATGCCACTTATGATCTTGGGTTTACTGCATCGAATTCAAATTTAAGAGATGAGTTAATTCCTAAAAGAGACCTTCCAACGAAAGTTACCTGGATGCCTAGATTAGGAATGGCATTTCCAATTTCAGTTTATAGTAAACTTTTCTTCAATTATGGACACTATCAATCTCTTCCAACTCCAGTTGACCTTTATTTAATTGACTATGCAGTTGATGGAGGTCTTAATTCAATTGCTAATCCGGTTGCTGATCTTGAGAAAACTGTTGCATATGAAATTGGTTATGAACACAATTTGTTCGATCAATTTTTACTGCGTGTGAGTGGCTATTATAAAGATATAAGTAATGAATCAAGAGATGTAACATATGTTGGTGTATCGGGTAATAAGGAGGGGCAGGTGAGATACACGAGACCTGAGCCAGTCCAATATAGAGATATAAGAGGTTTTGAATTTGAACTAAATAAAAACCGTGGTGAATGGATAACAGGTTTCATTAATTATAATTATCGAGTTTCATCAACCGGTAGATTTGGTTGGGGACAGTATAATGAATCTAGAACCGACCAGGATAATTATATTGATACTGATGGAGAAGCCTGGTATAAACAATCTAAACCAAAACCACAACCTGTCGCCAGATTAAATTTGGACATTTTTACACCAAATGATTTTGGGCCTGAATTAGCAGGCGTATATCCTTTTGAAGGGCTTCGGGTGAATCTATTATCTTCATGGTCGGCAGGCGGTTATACTACATGGACCGGAGGTGCTGCAACTTCAGCAGAAAATACTAATAATCTTCAGTATGTGGATTACTTTAATACAAATCTTAGGATATCAAAAGTATTTTATTTTGGACCTGTAGATGTTCAGCTTTTTGTTCAGGTTAATAACCTATTTAATACAAAAAGGCTATCATCAACTGGATTTTCTAGAACAAATTTTGATTCTAAAAACTATTTTGAATCTTTACACTTGCCTTCAGATGTTGGCGGTGCTGAAGATTTTACATATGTAAATGTCCCTGGTGATGACCAGCCCGGTGATTACAGAGATCTTGGCGTTGAATATGTCCCAATTAACGCTGTTCGAGATATCAATAACTTACCAACTCCGACTGAAAATTTGATTTACTATGATGAGGCTACCGGAGGGTATTATGAGTTTAATAACAGTGAATGGCAAACGGTTGAATCAAGCAGAATTGATAAAATACTTGAAGACAAAGCATATATTGATATGCCGAACTTTGGATTTTTTACATTCTTAAATCCAAGGGATACTTTCTTTGGATTAAAATTTAATATAACACTATAGTTTTGCTAGTTGGTGCAATTTTATCAATTAGGTGGAAAAATGAAAAAATATTATTACAGTATAATTTTTACAATATTTATAAGCTTATTTTATTTAACAACACTTTCTGTTCAAGCACAAGAAATAAGTAAATTTGAAAGATGGATGGCGGTTGGTACTATGCATAATTGGTACTCCAGCATCGGCTGTGAAAGGGAAGAAGACGGTCCTGAGAAACAGCAGCAAGCCGGATGGCGATGGCCTGCTCCTTATCTTAACCAGGACATGCAGGCAGCAAAAGGAATGTGGATTGGCGCACGAAATTATACAGAACCGGAAGCTGGAACCACTTTTGACTATAAAGTAGTTCATTGCGGACCAAGACCACAAACCGGCGGAATTGATAAAGAATTTTTTCCTATTCGTTTTGATCATGAGGCAAAATTTACCCCAACTCCGGTGCGTGTAGATGGTGAAGTTACTTTCTCTATTAACAGCAGTATAGATGCTGAAGACGAAAACCTTCCATATGATCAGGTCCTTTATAATACTGTGAACACTCAAATGGGTGTTACTATGAAAAGAAAGATATTCCAGTATAGTAGAGAATATTACAATAATTTTATCGTTATTGAACATACATTTATTAATACGGGAAATATCGATAAGGATGATAATATAGAGAGAGCATCAGGTGATTTGGAGGGTGTTTATTTTTATTATCAATACAGATTAGCACCTTGCCGCGAAACAAGAATTTTATTTGGTGATCCAACCGCCTGGGGAAGAAATACTCTTAATGATGAAAGGGGACCATACCGGAATGATGCCGATAACCCTGAAAACCTAAGATACCAATATGCATGGCATGGATATTTTCAGGATTTTAACAAATGGAATAACGTAGGTGGTCCAATTTGGGAACCGGATGCAGGCTTTGGAGCAAGAATAAATGAGGCTGATACAGTTGGCAGATTGGGTTCAGCTCAATTTCCAGGTGTGTTAACCCTTCATGCAGATAGAAGCGTTACCGACCGTTCTGATGATACCGAACAGCCTAGAACAACTGGTTATTACGAATCCAACGGTGAGTATGATTATGCTTCTAATACATTCAATCCTTCGGAAATGCAGGCAAGGTATCAACTAATGATAAAAGGTCATCCTAATCAAAGTCATGCTGAATTTATTACAAATGGTGATTTTGCCGGATCAACTGAAAACCCGGGCAAGGATTCCAGAGATAATGCGGGCTACTCTTTTGTGAACGGATACGGTCCATACAATATACCTTACGGCGACAGTATTAAAATTATAATTGTTGAGGCTGCTGCAGGTTTAGGCAGAGATGAAGCGATCAGAATTGGTAAAATGTATAAGGATGGCACCATTAACGCAGTTCAAAAAAATGAGTTCGTTTTGACCGGTAAAGATTCTTTGCATCAAACATTTTTAAGAGCAGTTGATGCCTATAATAAGAATTGGGACCTCGAAGGAAGTACACCTCAGCCTTTACCCCCTAAAAATTTTGAAGTCAATTCACGAGGCGGCAGAATTGATCTATCCTGGGATGTTTATCTACAAGGACCGGAACCATCCGGTTTTGAAGTTTATAGATCAACAGTTGATCCTGTTGATGGATATGCAAGCAATGCATACTATTCTGACTATGAATTAGTTGAAAAACTTCCATCGACTGCAAGGACTTTCTCTGATACTGCAATAGCGCTTAATACAGCATACTATTATTACCTAGTTTCACTCGGTACTGATCTCCCCGCTGATCCGGCGTTAAATATACCTGCACATACATACAAAAGCGGCAGGTTCTATACTCAAACTTATGCTCCTGCCTATAAAAGGAAACCAGGAAAACCAACGATTACAAGTGATGTGAGGGTTGTACCAAATCCGTATATAATTTCTGCAGAGAAAAACGTATTACTATACCCTAATGAGGAAAACAAAATAGTATTCACTAATATTTCCGGGCTATGCACAATTCAAATATATTCCGAGCTTGGCGAGTTGATCCAAACATTAGAACATACAGACGGTAGTGCTTCGCAAGACTGGTTTCTTACAACCTCCTCTAATCAGTTTATCGTAAGCGGTATTTACATTGCTGTAATAACCGACGATATTACCGGTGATAGAGAAATTGCTAAATTTTCAATAATTCGATAAATATTATAATAGGTACTTCAATGAATAAAAAAATACAAATTATATTGTCTATTATAATGATGGTTCTTATTTCGCAAATAAATTTTGGACAAGTTAAATTAGCACAAACCGGATTAAAATTCCTGAGTGTAGGTGCTGATGCAAGAGCTTCTGGTTTAGGTGATGCTATCACCGCACTTGAAGGCAATTCTACTTCAATGTTTTATAATCCCTCTGGAATGGCTCGGCAAAATAGTTTTGTTGATATTAGTTTTTCAAATACAAAATGGATTGCCGATATTGATTATATGCATGCGAGCATTTCTGTGGCACCTGAGGAAGGACTGTATGGAGTTTTTGGAGTTTCGATTGCAAGCGTGGATTATGGGGAATTTAAAAGAACTATTAGAGGAAATACAGAAGAATATATTGATTTAGGTACTTTTAGCCCAACAGCGATTGCAGTTGGACTCGGTTACGCTAAAGCATTGTCTGACAAATTTTCTGTGGGTGGAAACATTAAATATGTTTACCAGGATCTTGGAAGCGGACATGTTGTTGCAATAAATACATCTGGCGGTTATGATACTCAAAGTTTCGATATTAATGTGATGTCCTTTGATTTTGGTGTTTTATATAAAACAGGATTTAAGAGTTTAACTTTCGGTATGTCGCTCAGAAATTTTTCACAGGAAATTGAATACATAGAAGAAAGCTTTCAGTTGCCTTTAACTTTCAAAATTGGTCTTTCTATGAACATGCTTGATATAATGGAATTGGAAAAAGACGAGCATTCATTCTTAGTGTCTGTCGATGCATCTCACCCAAGGGATTATAAAGAACAGCTTCATATTGGGGGCGAATATACATTTATGAATATTCTCTCTTTAAGAGCCGGTTATGTTTCACCGACTGACGAACAAGGAATAAATTTTGGCGCCGGTTTAAAGCACTCATTTGTTGGCTTCAACTTTGGTGTAGATTATTCGTATTTAGATTTTGGTGTATTTGATAACGTAAATCGTTTTAGTATAAATATTTCGTACTAGTTATAAATTAATTTTTATTTATAGTTAAGTCAGGTTTGAAATGAAAAAAAACACTTTAAATATTTTAGAAAGATGGGTTATAACTGCAGCTATTTTAGTCTTATTTACATTTGCCGTATCATGCGATACGGATGTATATGAGATAACCACTCCACCTGATACAAGCGGAGAAACACCTGTCATTGCATCGGTAGATCCGCCTGACTCAGTCTTAGCAGGTATAACGGAAATTACAATCACCGGCTCAAACTTCTCGACTGATATTACTAAAAATATTGTGTATTTTGACAATATTTCTGCTAATATCTTACAGGTTTCACCAACTGAACTTGTAGTAAGAGCGCCTCTTTACATTAAAGATTCAGTGATCGTTAAAGTCGCGGTTCAAGGAGTGGAATTATTCAGTGGGTCGTATATGCTTCACCTAAAACCGGCTGTTGTTGAAATATTTGGTGATGGGGATAATGTGCCGTCAGGAATTACATCCGATATTTCTGGAAATCTATATTTCAACTTAGAAGCTTTTGGACTGAACGTAGGGTTGAAGAGATTTACTCCTACTGGAGTAGTTGAAGATTTCGCAGGTAGAAGCGGTTCATTTTATATTGAACTAAAATACGGCAATGATGGCAGAGTTTACGGAACAAGAAGCCCCACAGTAAGAGCGGTTTTTGCAAATGCTGAAGGCGGCAATCCAAGTGCCATAACTGTGGCGAATTCAACTGCAAAATTAATATCTTTTGATTTTGACAACAACTACAATTTATGGACTGGTGGAACCGGTGGAGATATTTATAGGATAACTCCAGATGGCTCTGATAAATTAGCATTCACCTTTGAGCCTGAGATTACATCGTTAAGATTTTTTAATGGGTATCTTTATGTAGCCGCTAAGGATGATTCCATTAAATCGGTATATAAAATTCAGGTGGTTGATTCTGACAATTTAGGAACACCGGAAGTTTACTTTGATGTAAGTTCCAATTTACCAGGGTTGAACATTAATGCTGTAACTTTTGCAAATGACGGAAGAATGTTTTTAGGTACAGATGCAGAAAAGGATGATCCGAATGTGTTAGTAGTTGTAAATCCGGACGGTTCATTTTCTTCATGGTATCCTGGAGTTGTAACTGGACCAATTGCTTCATTTGCGTGGGATACAGGAGATTTTCTATATTACGTAAGAGAAGCTGTAGGAACAACGCAAACTCAAATGATCATGAGAATTAATATGGTAACTGCGGGAGCACCGCACTACGGAAGAGACTAAAAATTTATTTAATTAACCAAATCACACAAACAGGAGGATATATGTTCAAAAAGCTATTTACAGTTTTAGTATTACTTGCACTTACTGCATCAGTTAGTTTGGCACAATGGGATTATGCAGGCGCATTTCCTGACACAAACTATAAAGGTGGAACACACGGAATAGTCGTAACTCCGGATGGAAATATTTGGACTGCAAGTTACTACCGTTCAAATTGGGTAACTCCGGCTGGGGATACTATTTTATGCGCGCCAATTTTTGTATTTCAAGATGATGGAACTCCGGTTGACACAATTGGCATTATTCAAACAGGTTCGGGATTTCTTGTTGAAACCGATACTCTTGGAAATGGAGGCAGCACATCAGGTTGCAGAGGTATGGGTATTGATGAAAACGGAAATGTAATTTATGTTTCCAGTGCACCTGTTGAAATGTACAAAATTGACTATCAAACTCGAGAAGGAATAGTTTCACATGATCCTATAGAAATAGGAACTTCACCAACTTCTCCTGTAGTTGATGCAGCTGGTAATGTTTATGTAGGGCCTGTTGTCGGCGGCGGAACTAAAGAAATTTCTATTTATGATACGGATCTAAATTATCTTGGAAGTGCAGTTGTTGGTCCTCCTAATATTTCTCGTACAATGCAAGTTTCTGCAGACGGCAACACAATTTTCTGGCCGCCTTTCACTTCGAGCCCAATTCAGATGTTCATTTATACTCGTCCAGATGAATTTTCTGATTATGCATTGACAGATTCTTCATTATTTGGGATGTCTATTGAAAGCATGGCTTGGGATCCTGTATCAGGAAATCTTTGGGTATCAAGTGATTCAAGAGGAGATAGTGTTTGGTCTCATTTAACTTGGTATGAATATGAAGTTTCAACAAAAGCATTAGTTGACAGTTTTACATTACCATCTCCTGATCCAGTACCTGTTGATGAATTATGCAGAGGTATTGCATTAAGTAATGATGGAAATGTTGCTTATGTTGGATTATTCGGTTCAAAGTATAACAGACTTTACAAATTCGATAAAGTAACTGGAATTGCACAAGAATTTGGTGCAGTTGTAGATAGTTATGAATTATCACAAAACTATCCTAACCCATTTAACCCAACTACTAATATTACCTTCACACTTCCGGAAGCTTCAAGTGTATCATTGAAAGTATATGATGCAATTGGACAAGAAGTTGCAACGTTAGTAAACTCAGAAATGAGTGCAGGTAAATTTACAGTTCAGTTTGATGCAGGTAACTTAGCTTCAGGAACTTATGTTTATGAACTAAGAGCCGGAAGCAATGTTATTACAAACAAAATGATGTTAATGAAATAATTTTTCATCATATAATATTTTTTTAGCCCCGATCTTTCGGGGCTTTTTTATATAAAATTTGAAAAGTAAAATTTGGCGATTTTAAAAAAAATAACTATAATTACTGTTCAAATTAACATTTTGTTCTTATTTGTATTGATTTCTTGTTTTAGTTATTTATGCTTTTTATGGTTTCGCCAACGCATAATTCTAAAAACCGGATGTTAAAAATCCGGAGAGGTGGCAGAGTGGTTGAATGCGGTGGTCTTGAAAACCATTGACGGTGCAAGCTGTCCGGGGGTTCGAATCCCTCCCTCTCCGCAAGGGTTTTTTATTAGGCCCGTTTTTAAGTAATAGTTGACAGCATCTTTAAAACAGTTGTGCAGTATTCGGAAAATTTAAAGCTCTGTTCAATTTATTTTAATTTATTTATAGGAGTTTCACTCAATGTCAGAGCGAAAAGAAGGAACCGTAAAATGGTTTAACAGTTCCAAAGGTTACGGATTCATTTCACAAGAGGGTGGTGAAGACGTGTTTGTTCATTTTCAATCTATAGTTGGAGATGGTTACAAAACTTTAGAAGAAGGTCAAAAAGTTGAATTTACCGTTGGTGAAGGAGAAAAAGGCCCGCAAGCAAAAGATGTCGAAGTTATTTCTTAAATAATAAAGATTTCAGTTTTGCAAAGCCCCGGTTCAGTCGGGGCTTTTTTATTTAAGCATGCCGGTGGCATTATGAATGAAGTAAATGAATTGCTCGATTTTTGCCGAGTAAAAAAAATTTTTGATAAAGGGTTTGGTTTCCTTTCAAGTATTAATTTTAGGAGAGATGTGTTTTTTCATTTTTCGAAAATTAAGGATGAAAACGTTAAAACCGAGCTTGAAAAATTAAATAGAGGTGTCGTTTATATTTACTACACATCAAAAGAAGTGGGGGAAAAACGAAAAGTTTCAAGAATGTGGCTTGACCTCCGTAGTGTACCTTCCAATTTAATTCCGGCATTTGTATTTAAAATTATTGATGAATTAAATGAAGGCAGAACAAATCCATTTGAACTTGCACATGTCATTAAAGATTTAAGATCGAATAACTATCTAAGCAGAAAAGATTTTGAGCTGGCGCTGAATTCAAAAAAAATATTAAACAATCCCTCCATTGCTATCAAAATGTTCAGCGATAATGAACATGAATTATTTGATGATGTTCAAAAATATTTTGATGAAATTACCGAAAAGAAAATTGACACAAAAGTTTGGACGGAAGAAGTTTTAAATAAGCTTTATTAATAATCTTTCCCTCCCTTTTCAATAATAATTTAAATTGAAATTTTTGACTTTTCGAACAAATTATTATTTTTAATCATTAAATTTATTCACAGGCAAAAAATGAAATTAAAAGTTGAAGAAATTAGGAAAGAGTTTCCTTCGCTCAAAAATGAGTGGATATTTATGGATAATGCAGGCGGGTCACAAATTCTAAAAAAAGTAATTTATAGAATAAACGACTACTTGCTTAATTCCAATGTGCAGCTTGGTGCGAGTTATAAAATATCCGAAGAGGCAGGAGCGAAAGTTGCGCATGCAAATAAAACTATGGGCGAGTTTATAAATGCCCGTTATACTTCTGAAGTTATTATGGGCGGCTCTACAACTATGCTGCTTAATCAATTAGCGGCAAGTTACGGAAAGGTGCTTAAACCTGATGATGAAATTATAATTACTGATTGTGATCATGAAGCAAACATTGGGGCATGGCGTAAGTTGGAAAGGTTTGGGGTTAGAATTAAGGAGTGGCAGTTAAATAGGGAAGATTTCAATCTGCACCTTGATGATCTTGGAAAATTAATGTCGGATAAGACGAAATTGGTGGCGGTTACAAATTCATCAAACATTCTCGGCACTACTAATAACATTAAAGAAATTTCAAAGTATGTGCATGAACGAGGAAGTTTAATTTGTGTTGATGGCGTTGCTTACATTCCTCACCGAGCAATTGATGTGCAGGATATGGATATGGATTTTTATGTTTTCAGTTTCTATAAACTTTACGGAACACACTCTGCAATGCTTTACGGAAAAGAGGAGCATCTGCAGAACCTGCCGGGAATTAACCACTTTTTTATTGAAGAAGATGACATTCCGTATAAATTTCAACCGGGTAACCAAAATTATGAACTAAGCTACGGCGCTATTGGAATTGTTGATTACATTAACGAAATGGCTGCAATTCATGGTATTGAAAATGGTAAAAGCTTGAATCAAAAAACAAAAGCATTTTTTGATTTAGTAAAAAGGCATGAAGAAAAATTGATGAAACCAATTATTGATTTATTGGATAGCAAGTCAAATGTGAAAATAATTGGTGAAAAATCTTTTGATGGTAACGTAAGAGTTCCGACAATTTCATTTACGGTTGATGAGATGCAGAGCGATGAAATTGTCGAAAAAGTTGATGCACACAAAATTGGAATTCGTTACGGACACTTTTATGCAAAAAGACTAATTGATAATTTGGGATTAGTAAAACAGAACGGCGTAGTTAGGGTAAGTCTTGTTCACTATAACACTATTGATGAAGTTAAACAACTTGTTGATGTTTTAGATAATATTATTTGATTATTTATTCGTGTAAATTTGCGTAATTCGTGGTAACGAATTTAGCCACGAATACACGAATAAAAGGACAGAATAATGTCTTGTTCCCTTTTACGTTTGAATTGATTTGTGATTAATCTCGTAAAACTAATTATTTCAAGCATTGTGTCTTAATACTTTTCCATTTACAGCTCCGGTGTGCTCATTATCTTCAACAGTAATTTTTCCGTTAACAATAACATAACTTATTCCGGATGGATACTGATGTGGTTTTTCAAAAGTTGCGTTATCAATTACCGTATTCGGATCAAACACCACGACGTCGGCAAAATTTCTTCTCTTCAATAAACCTCTATTTTTAATTCCCAACTTTTCTGCAGGCATTGATGTCATTTTTTTTACAGCTGTTTGAATATCGAATAGTTTTTCTTCTCTGCAATATTTACCAAGCACTCTCGGGTGTGTGCCGTAAAATCGTGGGTGAGGATTTCCGGAACTTAATTTGCCGTGTGGTGCTTTTGCACTACCGTCAGAACCGATGGACACAAGTGGATCTTTAAGCACGGTGTGGAGGTTTCCTTCATCCATCGCAAAACCGACAATGCCGGCACCTAATCTTTCTTCGACTAACAATTCTCGAATAAATGTAACCTCGTCTGTTCCGTTGGAAGATGCACATTGCTGAATTGTTTTTCCCTCATAATTTTTATTTTTTTCACTAGCGCAATAACTTATCATGTATCTATCCCAACCGCCAATCCTGTCACCTCTGCTGGATATGTATTCATTTATTGCGCTACTCTTGCTGTTGTCCTCTAAACGTGCAACAATTTCATCGGTTGAACCTTGTCGTGTATCGATCGGTAAAAATGTTGACATACCTGTTCCATAAGCGACATAGGGATATCTGTCAGCGTTTACAGACAACCCTTTATCATAGGCGGAATGAATTTGTTTTAAGAACTTTTCCGTCTTATGCCAATTAGATTTATTGCATGATTTTAAGTGTGATATCTGTAATGAAACGTTTGCTTCTCTGCAAATTTCCAATGCTTCTTCTACTGCTTCAATAACAGTATCATCCTCGTTACGCATGTGTGTTGCGTAGACTCCATTATGTTTGCTTACAACTTTACAGAGTTCAATCAACTCATCGGTATTACCATAGCTGCTTGGGGCATATTCTAATCCTGTTGCTAAACCAAGGCTTCCCATTTCCATAGTTTCTCTTAATACACTTTGCATCTTTTTCATTTCTTCCGATGATGGAGTAACATCGTTTTTTCCCACAACAAATGCACGCAGATCCCCATGACCAGTAAACGTGGCATAGTTAATTGAAGTTTTATTTTTTTCAATAGCTTCAAAAAATCCATCCAAATTCTGCCAGTAGATATCAATTCCATATCGCTTGTTTTGATAAGAGCTATAATCCTTTGCATCCGATTGATTAAAAGGAAATGGTGAAGAACCGCAATTGCCCGAAACTTCAGTAGTTACCCCCTGATGTATTTTACTTTCCGCATGGTTATTAACTAAAAGTTCAATATCGGTGTGTGTATGAATATCAATGAAACCCGGGCAAACAATTTGATTAGCTGCATCGATTATATTATGGGCAGCAGCTTCACTCAAATCCCCAATTGTATATATTAAATCATTTATAATCCCAATATCAGCCTTGTAGGGTTTGCTTCCGCTGCCATCCACAATTAAACCGTTTTTAATAATTAGATCAAAACCATGTTTCATGCTCATACCTAAAAACAATCCGGTACCAACAATTGAAGTTGTCTTAATAAAATTTCGGCGGGTGATTGAAGTGCTCATCTAACATCCTTTAAATTTTTTGATTATTAAAATTATGGACATACAAATAAGAACAATGAATGTTGCAAATGGAATTAAATAAAAAAGTCTCCCAAATGGAAGACTTAATAAAATAATCTGCTAAAAAAAATTAACAGTTAATCTATAGAAACTTTACTGTGTTTTATTGCTGTTTCAACATCTTCCGGAGTTATTGCTTCGCCAAAAAGTGTATTTCTAATCCAAACTTTCAAATCATTTAATGTAAGAATTAAAACCGGGAAGAAAATTAATATAAAACCGGTACCTACCATAACTCCATATGCTAATGATATTGCCATTGGAATAAGGAACTGTGCTTGAAAACTAGTTTCCAAAATAATTGGGAAAAGACCGAGTGTTGTTGTTAAAGTTGTTAAAAGGATAGCACGGAACCTTGATAAGCCCGCATTAAATGCCGCTTCTTCAACTTTCATTCCTTCAAGCAAAAGTGTGTTGTATCTAGATAAAAATACAACCGCATCATTAATGATAACGCCCGATAACGCGACCATTCCCCAAGCGCTTAATATTGAAATCGGATGACCGTGAAGCCCGTGACCCCAAGCAGCTCCGAGAAACGACAGAGGAATCATCATTACAATGATCGCCATGTGCGATACAGATTTAAAGTGAAGTATTAAGATTAAAATTATTATTGCAAACGCTACTGAAAAAAGACTCATAATTTGACTTGCTGATTCCGCACTATCCTTTGCCTGACCTTGATATTCTACTCTAACGCCAGGATACTGTGCTTGAATTTGAGGAACAATTTGAGAACCAACATATTGCAGAATAGGAGGTACCGGTGCATATGGATCAATTAAATCTGCATCAACTCTTACTTCACGGGATCCGTTATACCTTTGAATGTTAATTGGTCCACGTTCTAAATTATAAGTAACTAATTCTGCAAGAGGGAAATCACCTTTAGGGGTTTTAATTTTCATATCTTCCAATTGCCCTAAATTTAACCGATCTTGCTTTGGATAACGCACCCATAACCTAATTTCGTCCTTTCCTTGCTGCAGTCTTTGAACTTGTCCTCCATAAAACCCTTGCCTAACTTGATTTGCGATTTCATTTTGTGAAAGACCAAGAAAATATGCCTTAGGTTTTAGTTTAATTTGCACTTCTTGTTTTCCCTGAGCATTGTTATCACTTATGTTTTCCAGTTCAGGTAAATTATGAAGTTCAGCTATTAGCATTTCCTTTGCATGCCTCAGTTCGGTAATATCCTTGCCGAGTAAGCTAATTGCAACAGGACTTCCCCATCGGTTGCGCCCGCCTACCGTAAATTTTTCTGCTTCAGGCACCTCCCCGATTTTTTCTTTTACCATTGCCGCAATTTGAAAAGTTGATAAAGGGGCGCCTTCCATATCTCTCATTAAAACATTAATATTTCCTGCGTGAGATCCAGCTTCCTGACCATTAAACGATGAACCCAACGATCGAAAAGTGAATGTGATAAAAGGATTGGGGTCGTCATACTTTTCTTGTAGATCATCATTTACTTCCCAAATTACTTTATCAAATCTTTCTAAAAATTCTGCAGTCTGTTTTTCACCTGAACCGGGAGTAAATGCAATATTAACGGCGAACATATCAAAAGCAATTGAGGGGAAGAAAGTTGTTTGGATAATTGTTCCGTTTATCATTCCAATTGTAATGGCAATTAATGATATAGGAATCGTAACAACGATCCAGCGCCATCTGATGACATTTGTAAGAACTTTTTTATAAAGGACATCGCGCAAATAATATATAACTCTATCAAGCCTAGCTCTAATTCCAATTGATTTTTTTTCTGTTTTTCTTCGGAGAATGTGCTTGCTGGACAAGTGAGCAGGCAGCACAAAAAATGCTTCGACAAGTGAAAAGCCTAAACTAAAAACAACTATGAATGCCATTTCATAAAGCATTTCCATTCGCCCTTCAAGCAGCATCAACGGAGTAAATGCGATCATAGTAGTTGTAACGGATGTTACAACTGCAGGCATTACTTCCATCGTCCCATCAATAGCTGCACGCTTAGCGCTTTTCCCTTTTTCAAAATGAGTAAAAATATTTTCACCGATAACAATTCCATCGTCGACCAAAATCCCAATAACTAAAATCATCCCGAATAATGATATCATATTTATTGTTACTCCAGCTAAATTGGCAACAATAAACATTGCAAGAAAAGAGGCAGGTATTCCCCATGCAACCCAAAGTGAAAGACGAAAGCTTAGGAAAAATGCAAGACTTACTATCACAAGCAGCAAGCCTAGTCCGCCATTATCAATAAGCAACTGCAATCGGCTGTTAAGCATTGAATTAAAATCGAAGGTGATATCCAATTGAACATTTGAATTCTTTTCGTTGAATTTTTCAACGTAATCATTTATGAAATTTGAAATTTCCTCAAGGTCCTCATTACCTAGTTTTTCCACGGAGAAAAAGATTCCTGGATTTCCATTAATAAGTGTGCTGTTTGAAACATCCGCAAACTTTAATTTTACATCAGCTATGTCCCTAATATATAAATAACTGCCATCTTCATTTGCCCGTAATACGATATCACCAATAACATTAGGATTAACACTTCTTGATCGTGATCGGATTAAGATCTCCTCCTTTTCGGATTTGATCATTCCTGCTGCAACATCACGATTATTCATTGCAATAGCGCTGGATATCTGATCGAACGTTAGATTATAACGCAGCAAATTTTCTTCTGAAACCTCAACTGAAATTTCAAGTGCTGGATAGCCGCTAATTGTTACCTGGGACATAACTCCGGAAGCTAGGAAATCTTCTTCAACTTGTTGAGCATAATTTTTCAGAGTCATCAAATCAACATCGCCGGAAATACCCATATAAGCCGCCTGAGTTCTCGATCTTCTTTTAAATATAATCGGTCTTTCAGCATCTGCAGGAAATGCGCTAATTCCATCAACGGCATTTTTAATTTCCGTCATTACTTCATCTAAGTCGAATTCGCCGGTCGTTTCAATATTTACTGTTGCAAAGTTTTCAGATGAAGTTGAATTTATTTCTTTAATACCTACAATCCCGCGGATAGCTTCTTCAATTCGTGTTGTAATTCCTTCTTCCATTTCTTTTGGGGAAGCACCCGGGTAACTTACTGTAACGACAATATCACGCGATTTTGTTTCCGGAAAGAATGATTTTTTCATAGACATCAGGCTAAAAAAACCTGCAAGTATAATGAACGTTAACACGAGGTTAGCATAGAAGGGGTATTTGACAAATTTTGTAATTAACTTTTTCATAAATATTTCCAAAAATTTATTTAACTCTAAAAATAGAGTATCTAATTTTCTAAAATTTTAACTTTTGTTTTTTCGCTTACGTTTATCAGCGGTTCCACAACAACATCAGTCCCTTCGGGAATTCCATTAAAAAACAATGATTGCTGATTAATTTTTTTAATATCAATTTCAGTTTTTGCCAGAAGACTGTCAGATACAATAAAGACTTCGTTAGTATTGAACACAGCGGCTCGCGGTATTTCCATTATGTTAGAAAGTTTAATTCCCTTGAAGATTACAGTTAAATATTGACCCATATAAATTGGGTTATTACCCTCAAAATTAATGCTTACAAATACATTAATAGATTGAGTTGCTTGATCCACAGTTTGTGATATCCGGCTTATTCTGCCGTTCCAATTTTGATTTTCATTTCCGCCTTTTATAATTGCTTTATCACCAATACTCAGCCACTTGGCTTCAGAAATTTCGATTGGAACTTCCAATTCCAAATCTACAGTATTTACTATTCTGGCAAGCCTTGCACCCGGATTTGCAATTGCACCCACTTCTGCTGTAACGTCCATAAATGTTCCTTTGAAGGGAGCGTGAATATTATGTTTTCTAAATCTGGACTCGTCACTTTTAATTGAATAAAAATCGCTTAAAAGATTTCTGCTTGCTAAGAAAACTTTTTCTTGGGTAGAGTTAAATTCGGGCAAAGCTGGGAGTTCATCATCTATTTTTATACTTTCAAAATATTGAAGCCAGTTATCGTAACTTGATGAATAAGAAATTTTAAATTCAGGAAGTACACTGGCAATTCTATTTAGAAAAGAACTCTTTTTTGCTTTCAGGGAGAGTGATGCTTCCGTATCATAAATTTTTATAAGTAAATCACCCTCATTAAAATTTTGTCCTTTTTTTAATGGTACATCTCCGGGAAGGATTTTCCCGCTAACCTCAGCGCTAATAATGATATCTGTCCTGGAGTTAACTCTACCGCTTGCACTGATTTCAGAATTGATATCACTGTATTTTACAGGTATCGCTTTTACAGATCTCACAATATCAATAACCGGTCTTCGGTGAGGGTCTTCTTTCATTCCACTTAGTGTTAGATATAGTAAACCAGTAATTAAAATTATTGATGCTATTGATAAGATTATAACTATTGTTTTTCTTTTCATATTTAGCTGAAACTCCTAATAAAAATTTAAAGTAGTACGGTAATAGAATTGAGATTATTAATAAATTGGATAAAAATTATTAAGTGAAGCACAAATTACAATAATAGTTAAAAAAATGTACTACCAAACAAATTGTATGAAAAAAAAAACAATTAAAACAAGATATAACTGTCGGGTCACTTGATTGTTTCTGAATATCTCATTATATCTGTAGTATAATAAACTACTTTTATCTAAATAAACATTTACTATTTTGAAGCCCACAATAGACATTTATTTTCCCAAATTTGGTTATTCATACAATCCCAATACTGCCTCCATCCTACGGACTAGAATAAATAATAGTTTTTCTCGTTTTGTTTTATCAAATAATTAAATGCCTTCAATAATGCTTCATAGTTTTACTTTAAAAAATGAAATAATACACATCACAATTTAGTTGAACTATTAATAGCATATTTTAAGAAAAATAATTATTGAGTGGAAATGTCGACAGTAAAAATTCTAGTTGTTGAAGATAACCATATAATATCGGAAGAGTTAAAGCTCAGGTTAGAATCTCTCGATTATAAAGTTTGCGGTATTGCGCATAGGGGCAGACAAGCCATTGAATTAGCGAAAAAGTTAAAACCAAATTTGGTTTTGATGGATATCGTATTAAATGACGATATGGATGGGATTGAAGCCGCAAAAATTATATGTGAACAATTTCATATCCCTATAGTTTACCTTACAGCTTATGCTGATGATGATACAATATCCAAAGCAAAGTTTACAAATCCCTATGGCTATATAATTAAACCTTTTAACGAAGTTATTTTACGAAGCAGCATTGAAATAGCGCTGCATAAGTTTGAACTGGAAAACAAGGTGCGGGAAAGTGAAGCACTTCTTTCTACAACATTAATGGGGCTTGAAGAAGGAGTTTTTACAACGGACAAATTTAGTAAAATAATTTACATGAATTCCGCTTCTGAAAAATTGACCGGTTACAAATTGGATGAATGCATTGGAAAACCCATTACTCAACTATTTGGTATAACTAATAAGCAATCCGGTGAAACTTTTGATAGTGTTATGAATCCCGTTTTACTTAGAGGTAAAACATTCTCACAATGTAATTCTCATCTGTTAAAATCAAAGGATGGTAAACAATATCATATCGAATTCAGTGCATCTCCGTTAAAGGATGTTTTAGGAAATGTCACCGGAGCTGTTTTAGTATTTAAAGATATAACAAAGCGAACAGAAGCTGAATTTGAATTAATTGATGCAAAAAATAAAGCTGAATTAGCCAACCGAATCAAATCTGAATTTCTCGCACAGATGTCGCATGAAATAAGAACACCAATAAATGCAATGCTAAGCTTTGCAAGTTTAATTAGGGAAGAGGTAAAAGAAAAAGTTGATGACGAAGTGAAAGAGCATTTTGATATTTTAGATAATGCCGGAAAAAGAATGGCGAGAACGGTTGATTTGCTGCTTAATATGTCTGAACTGCAATCGGGCAGCTATAAAACTAAAATTGAAAAAACAGATTTATATAAAGATGTGGTTGAAAATATTTATATCGAATTTGCACAAAAAGCATTAGTAAAAAATATTGATTTCAACATTAATAGACTTACAGCTAATTTGGAACTAGAAGTTGATATTAACGCAACGAGACAGACAATTACAAGTTTAGTTGATAATGCGATTAAATATACAAAGAGCGGTAAAGTAGAAATCAGGATGAGTAGGAATAAGGAAGACAGACTAACTGTTGAAGTAATTGATACGGGAATTGGTATTTCGGATGAGTACAAAAAATCTCTTTTTAAACCTTTTACTCAAGAAGAACAAGGCTATACCAGAAGATATGAAGGAACTGGATTGGGTTTAGCACTTGCAAAAAAATACTGCGAACTAAATACTGCCAGATTAGAAGTAGAAAGTGAAAAATCTGTAGGTTCAACATTTAGAGTAGTATTTTAGTAAAATTAAAATATCAATTAGAATTTGAACTTTTCCATAATAATGAAAAGCTCATTGTGATAAATATCACGCAAAGATAAATCAAAAAAAACCTTCCAAAAATTCACAAAAAATCACTAAACATTTAAGTCTTTTTAACGATAATAATTATGTAATGAACTTTTATTAAATTAAAAATAATGCGAGGCAGTAATGCACACATTGCTTAAAAATATTTTCGTTCTTATTGTTATTTTTTTAGCACACACAACTCTCACGTCAGCAGCTGATATAACTTCCACTTCACCAAATTCCAACACAAATGAGTACCTTGCATTCGCAGAAGAAATGCCTGCGCCAATAGGCGGGTTAGGTGCACTTTACAAAAAGATATCTTACCCAACCTTGGCAAAAAAAGCAGGATTACAAGGGAAGGTATTTGTGTTAACCTTTATTGATGAGAAAGGTGAGGTAACTGATGTTAAAGTAGTAAAAGGTATTGGCGGTGGTTGTGATGAAGCTGCATGCGAAGCAATAAAATCATCAAAGTTTGAACCCGGTAAAAATCAGGGTAAGGCAGTAAAAGTAAAATTATCACTTACGATTAATTTCAAATTAAAGTAGCCGAATTAAATAAGATTTTGAAACTGCAAGTAGAATAAAACTATTTGCAGTTTCTCCTTTCCCGCATCTTCAATCTACACAAAAGAGCTAATAAAATTTTAAATGGATTATAACTCAAAAGAATAATCAAATTTTTCACTTAATTGTTTTTGATATGTGTTGGAAGAATTTGGAGTGTTAATAATAGTTGGTTAATTCTTTTTCTCAATGTTAACACCGATAATAAATACTGTGTTACTACTAACTTTAATTGGAATAACAATTTCCCAATAACTGTAGAATGTATTTAGAAAAACATTTTTGATCACAGGTGAATCAATTTTGGTTTTTATACCATAGCGCTCAATAGCCAATCTAATTCGTGATGAAATAGTTAGGCAGAGATAATTTAAATTTGTATGAGATGATTTAACCATCTTTTCCGGAGGATTTTTTAATAAACCGAGCAACTTTGCTGCATCCGGTTCATTTCCAACAACTCCTATGTTTACAACAAAATCATCGTCCACAGCAACAAGTTCAGCTTTAGATAAAACCTTATTATCCAAAGTGTTTATATCAAAATTTTCAATTATTTCTATTTTACTATCATTACGTAGCAGCAATGAATGCTTTACGGCAGCAATTACATCAGATTTAATGTAAGTATTAAAAATCTTTTGCATATAGCCGTATAGGCTCGAATAGCTTAAAACTTTTGTCGAAAATTCTCGCATAAAACTATCTGTTAAAAATGATTTTTGGAGAACGCCATCAAATAAATTTTGAGTTGACTTAAATGATTCATTTACATCCCGGCATAGATAAATTTTGAGTTCGGAATTTGTTGCAGACTCTCTTAAACTTTGGACCAAGTCTACTTCGTTTTTACACTTAAGGTTATCACTAATAATTATTAATTCGGGATTTGTGTTGAGAGCGGATTTTGTACATTCAATTTCATCCTTCGCTTCAGCAATTCTATATTGATTACCCAGTAATTGTTTAAAGAAAGTTCTAAAACCTGGATCAGAATCAGCAACAACAATTTTTTGCTTTGGAACACTTGTAATTAAAGCATCTTCTTTAGACAGTTCTTTTTCTACTTCAGTTTTTAAACCTGTTAGAATTTCTTTCAGTTTGTCAAATGTTTGATAATAACCGAAGGGTTTGAGTATGTAAGCATAAATACCAAGTTGCACAAATTCGTTAACTGTACTGGAATCATTGTGTGCCGTCATTATAACAACAGGCAGCGTATCGGTTAAACTATTTCTTCTAATTTGCCTTAGGCATTCAATGCCATCCATGTGGGGCATGCTTATATCGAGGAAAACAATATCTGGTTTTGAAACTTCAATTGAATCCAGGGCTTCAATACCGTTAGCTGCCTCAGAAATTTTGAATCCGAATTTCTTAAGAATTAACCGCTTTAGATAATAACGCGTGCTTTCTTCATCATCAACAATTAATATTCTCATTATTTACTTCTCATTATCCGTTAAAATTGATTTTATTCGGATACTCAAATTTTATCAATTTAAGCACAAAAAATTAAGTTTATTGCTACAAAAAATTAAATCTAACTTACTATCGAAAATATAAATTGAGACTTTAATCGATTTTTTTACCATATCACATGAATATTTAAGTGTTCTATATTCTTGCAATACACTTAATTAATATTATTTTTCTCTAAATAAATTGAACCAAATAACGATAATTGAGGAAAAATTATTAAATTTATTTATCCATTGTATTTTTTTATTATTTCAAGTAATTACTAGTAAAAGATAATTCCATAAATATTAATTGGATTTTTTGTGAACGTAAAAACCGAAGAAAACTTCATCAAAAAAATTCTTTCTTCAAAAAATGAAGAGCAAAAAAAGCTTTTTGATTTTTTAGAAGTATTATTCAACCGATCAAATGATTGGGTTTATTTAATTAATAACAGTAAACAGATTGTTTTTATTTCATCTAACTGTAAAGATGTTACAGGTTTTATGGACACAGATTTTTATGAAAACAATAAACTAATATTTAATATTGTTCACGAAAGCGACAAAGTCTTTGTTACTAAAATACTCGAAAGTGAATTTTCCGGACGCCCTCAAAAGTCATTGGAATTTAAAATTGTTACAAGTCAGGGAAAGGAAAAATGGATTGAACAGAAGATTGTTCCTTTTTTTGATAATGATAATAAATACCTGGGAAGCTTTGTAAGTAACAGAGATGATTCAAAAAGAAAAAAGTTTGAAGTAGCTCTTAAAGCTTCGGAAGAAAATCTTAAAGTTGCAGTTGCTGATAAAGATAAATTCTTTTCAATATTAGCTCATGATATTCGAAGTTCGTTTTCAGGGTTGATTGGTTTATCTCAATTTCTAAATAATGAGTTAGATGATTTAGACAAACCTAAAGTAAAAGAATTAGTTGAAAAAATTAATTACTCTGTCCGAAGTATTTTTACTTTTATAGAAAATATCTTAGAATGGTCGAGAATTCAATCGGGAAGAATGGAAATTAAACCCAAACGTTTTTCATTAACCGATTTAATTATTGAAGTAATTGCAATTAACCGTGCGGGGTTAACTAAAAAAAATATAAATATTGAGTTTGATCGATCATCAGAATATACTGTGTTTGCCGATGAAAATATGATAAGTGTAGTATTGCGCAATTTAGTATCAAATGCTTTAAAATTTTCTTATGCTGGAAGCAAAATAGAATTATTCCTAACACAAAAAGATAAATTTATTGAGTTTGGAATAAAGGACGAAGGCACAGGAATTAGAAAAGACGAATTAGATCAATTGTTTAAGATTGGCAGCAGTATTGCCAAAAGTGGAACTGAAAATGAACAGGGAACAGGGATCGGTTTAATTCTATCGAAGGAATTTATTGAAAAAAATGGCGGAAAAATTGTTGCTGAAAGTGAATTTGGAAAAGGCAGCCAATTTACATTTACCCTGCCGGCAGCAGTCTAATAACAATTACTTTTCTGGGAATTATTAATGGCTTTAAGACATATATCAATTTTAGTTAAGGATAAAGATGTTGATAAGTTTAAAGTCATTTTTGGCATCATACAAAAAAAACAATCCGAGCAACCCCTCCCGCCGCCCAAAATAGGCAAACTGGGCAAAGACTATCTTATAGCCCTTAAATTTGAAGAAAGCTTCTATAGAACAGCAGTGGAGACCTTAACATATAATGATATGAAGATTCTTCTTCCGGATGATCAGACGCAAGAAATGATTGATCAGATAAGAGAAAGAAGAATGCAAATTGCAATAAACAGCAGTATAATTGTAGATGACTCTCCAATCCGATCTCGCGTATCCGCAGAGGCAGTTGATGAAATGGTTGATCTGGGTAACTATGGATCAATAATTAATGTTTCAAAAAATATTAATGCCGATCAAGAAGTTGTTGAACGTGCACTGAACAATATAAGTAATTCAATTAACCGGGCAATTGATATTGCGGTGCTTGAAGCTAAAAGTGATAAAGCATTATTCAAAAGCAGTATCAAAAAACTTATCCATATTGCATCGGATAATAAAATTAAAAGTTTGAATAAATTAGACCTCTTAAAACGAGCAGGTGTAGAAGCAATTGAGCTTTGTGTTAACGACTGGGATACCGTTAAAGAGTTGATAAATATTTCGAACAACAACCAATTGCATAATTTGATAAATATAAAAGCTGCCGTAAAATTTTATGATGTGGTTCTCAGCAACAGAACTAAATACAAGCTTGAATTAGAGGCGGCAACTAAAAAATTAAATGTCCGCTGGCTTATTATTGCCTTAGATGTAGTTGAAAATAATCTTTCCGATGAAGAAAAATCAAAACTAGAGAGTTTGATAGAGTTTATCAGAAAAAAAAGATAAGTCGAAATGCATATTCTTACATGAGTTAAATTGTAAACCAAAAAAATCTTACCTGTTTCTTGTATCACAATCCAATTAAAATCCACTAAATAATTACCCGTTTTTTTCGATAGTGACGTTAGAGCTTACTGTATTTTTTTAAGCAGAATGTTAAAAAATCATCTCAAAAAAAATATTTTTAGGGATGTATTTATTTTTAATCGACTATACATAATTTAAGTTTTCTCTTATAGGAAGAGTTTTACTACTAAAAACTATTGAATAATATGGCTCATTCCTTAAACATAACTGATGAAGAATCTAGATCCCAAATGATTCAGGATCTCTCCATTTCTCGATTTCAGAATTTGGGTAGAAAATATTTTCATTTTGAGGAGAAGGAAACTAGGAACTTTTTAAAATTTTTAACCAACAGTGCCAAGTTCTATCATTTCCATTTAGATGAAAGCATAGATGAACTTTTTATAAAAGTTGAAGAAGGTAATTACTATTGGGCGGTTAGCTCACCTGTAAATAATTTTGTTAGGGAATTCAATAAAAGCAGCTCAAAAAATAGTTCCGAAACTCAATCGAACATTTATAATCTATATACAAAGTGGATAAAATCGAAATCTGCGGAGGAAGGAAGACATCTTTCTCAAATGGTAATTAATGGATTAAAAAAATGCGAGTCTGATGATCTATTTAATCTTTTAGTTCATTCAATGATACTTATTTATGAACCTGAATTTTTTGATCCCGCAAAATCAAATGAAATACTGGAAAAAGCTTTTGAGATAACTGAGTTAGGAGATTTTAATTCATACTCGACCGAAGTGCAGTATTTAATTAGACTCTACCAGGGTTACTCGAACTTTATTGATAAAAACTTTTTTGAAGCAAATCAAAAATTTCAGGATGCATTAATTTATAAAACAGGAATAAGCGCTACATTTTATAAAACTTTAACTGATTTTATTATAATCGGGGGAGATACTGTTAATCAAGGGCTGCAAACAATTACGGAGTATGATTTTAAACGAATTACCTTTGCCCTGGAGACAAACAATTTATCCGTATATAATTATTTTCTTAAAAATAATATCGTTTCCAATTTTTTCCATTACGAATTGTTAGCGGGACTTGGTGAAGAATTTGAAAACTTTTTTAATGAACAGAAATTTGGTTATGATACAAAAATTAAAAACCTGATTACGGAGTTCGATAAGTTTAGAAACTTAAGAATGGACGACTTAGACCTGCATGAATTTGAAGTTCCTTTGAACTTTCTTGAAAAAATACTTCATAGTGAGCAAACACATAAAAATGTTCTTTATCATAGTTCAATTGATCTAACAAAGAAAAAGTTCAAAAATATCATTAGCTCTATTTATGAATTTATTGTTGCGAAGAACTACAAAGGAATTCAGGAAAAGCTAAACTATTTTGAAACAGAGAGTTCAAAAATAAAAGAAAAGCTGGAAAAATTTAATCGGGAAGCCAAAACGATTATTGAAAAAATTAAAAAGGAATCAAAAACGAATATAGCTCAGCTTGAGAAAAAAATTGAACACAACATTGCAGTACTTGACAGCAAACTTAATAATTTAAATACACATAGCAGCTATAACCCATTTAGCGCTTTTAAGAATTCCCTTACATATAGTTTTGTCATATCATTGCTAATATTTTTAGTAGCCGGTATGGCAAGCTACTCAAATAACACTGCAGGTGATACTTCAGATTTTCAAAGCTCATTTGCACTATTTATTACGCCGGGCATCAAGTGGGGTGCGATAACATTTCTTTTGGGATTTCTCTTTGCCATTTTTTCTGCCGTATCTGCAATAATGGAGCGAGCTACTCAAAAACAAAAGATTGTTCAGAGGATTGGTTATGTAAAAAATGAAAAGGAGCGGCAGATAGAAGCTTATAACAAAAAAAGAGAAAGTGATATAAAAAGTGTTAACGAAAACTTAGAGGAAATTAAAACTGAATATGAAACACAGATTGAAAAATTGAAGCAAGATAAAATTGATAAAGAGAATGAAATAAAAAAAGAGACAGATGAAAAAATTAAAAAAGAATCAGCTCCATTGAAACCCTTCCTAAATTAGCAACTCAAATCGGTGGCTTATATTAGCCAACTTAACAAAGTTATACATCTAAAAGTTTAATTATCTGCGTTTTTTAAGGTTTTATTACCTTAATGAAAGGGCACATTAGTTGAATTTTGCTTGGCGTGAAAAAGTATAATTCTATTAAGGAATTTTAATGTATAACGGTAACGCAAATGAAATTGATGTAAATAAATTAAATCGAATTTTAAATCGGGCAGATAATCGAAATTTATCTCCACTTGAAGCTATCGAAAATTTTATATCCCAAAACGACTTACAGAAAGCCGAGGAATTGTGTTATCAACTTTTAAATAAATACTCGAAAAATGTAGATGCTCTTACATATTTAGGAAAAATAAAACTATCGCAGAATGATCTGCTTGAAGCAGAAATGTTTTTTGAAAATGTGTTGCAGCATGACAATAAAAATTTAACCGCACTAAAAAGTTTAGTAGAAATAAATATCGAAAAGAGTTCATTTTCCGTAGCCCTCAATTATTTTATCGAGCTAAACCTAAACTACAAATCAGATTTAGATTTTAAAAAGTATATCGATTGTTTTGCAGTAAATCTGCAGGGGGATCAGCTTTCGCGTTTTTATGGTTTTATGAAATTCAATGAAATGGTACCCACAACCTTTACAATTGAAACAGCTTTAGCATGCGATCTAAAATGTCCCGAGTGTGCAATTGGCGGTGGAATGATCTCGTCTAGAGCTAAAGGGTACATGAAGTTCGATAAGTTCAAAGAAGCCTTTGACAAAATAAAATCGAACTGTGAATATTTGTATCTACACCTTTGGGGTGAACCGTTACTGAACAAAGAAATTTTTGAGATGATCAAATATGCTTCTCAATTCACAAGAACAAATATCAGTACTAATGCCCAATCTCTTAATAAAGAAAAAATTGAAAAACTAATTTCATCCGGAGTTTCAGAATTAATTGTTTCAATTGATGGATATACTCAAGAAGTTTATGAAAAATACCGTGTTGGTGGAAGTGTTGATAAAGCGCTGGAGGCACTAAAATTATTAGCTGAAACAAATGTGCTTTATGGAAATAGAGTTCAGATCACTCCGCAATTTATTGTATTTGATCACAACGAACATGAAGTTGAAAATTTTAAAAACTTCTGTCTTCAAATAGGTTTAAAACCTTCATTCAAAGCACCGTATATAAGAAATGATGACTCAATTTTTTCATTCTCCGCTAACCCAGATTTTTTGAGAAAGCAATATGCAGATGAACCATCATTAAAAAATGCTATGAAGGATTGTGTTAATCCTAAAGAAGTATTTACAATTAACCTTGACGGCTCTGTAATAGTTTGCTGCCATGACTACGATAAGAGTACAAATTTTGGAAACATTTTTGAAAATGATTTGAACGAAATTTGGAACAGCTCTGCTTACAGAAAATTTAGATGGAATATCCTTGATGGAGATGCCCCGGAATTTTGCCTTAATAGCTGCATGACTTACACAAAGAGTAAGGGGTTAAATAAATCTGATAATAATATTAATAAAATACTCCCATCAATAAATGCGAATATTGAAAAATCGACAAAGCTAAGAAAAGTAAATTTATGCAGTGGTCCGCGCAAACTTGAAGGGTACGTAAACATTGATATAACTCCAAATTCTGATATGGTAATTGATTTAGAAAAATCATTACTGCCCTTTGAAGATGAATCTGTAGAAACAATAGTATGCATATCGGCAATAAATTATTTTAGTCGCGATAGAGCTTTAGAAATTATTAACGATGCTTATAGAACATTGTGCAATGGCGGAATTGCAAGATTTGCGGTTCAGGATTTAAAAATACTTACAAAAAAATATTTAGAACATGACGAAAATTTCTTTTTTGAAAAATTAGCTGACGGCTCAGACCGATTCCCTGGTGATACGTATGCCGATAAATTTAATGAGTGGTTTTACGGATTCCCATCTCTGGGAAAGCATTGTAAGTACGTTTATGATTTTGAGAGCCTGGCATTTTTATTCCGCAAAGCTGGTTTTAAAATAGTACTAGAAAAAAAATATCACGAAAGCAAAATTGAAAATGTTGAGTTGATTGATAACCGTCCGGAACAGATGTTCTTTTTAGAAGCTGTAAAAGAAACTGAAATTAAAACAAAAGTTGTTGATGAAGAAGAAGTAAGTGGTGAAAATATTGACTGGAGTCTAGAAAAAAAATGGCAACAGCTTTTAAAAAACTTAGATAAAAATATTAGTGATAAAGAATCTTTAAACCAGGCAGCGCAATTGATGATAAATAATGGAAGCTGGATTCAATTGATTGGAATGCTGCAGAAATATTTATCAGTAAATATTAATGATGATAAAACAAAAGAATTATTTAATGAAGCGGTTATTCAAAATCAAAAAGCAAAATTATCCAAGCAGGAGCTTCTTAAAAATCAGGCCGAATGCTTAAAACTTAATACTATCAGTTCGGCAACACGTGATGATAAATTCCATCTAGAAAAAGCAATTGATTGGCTGACCACCGCGTTTGAGGCAACTGAGGGAAGAGGCGTTTCAGCCAATTATAACTTGCGGGAAAAAAAATGGAATGTAGCATACCCGGAAACAACAGGTTATATAATCCCGACTCTCCTTGAATTCAGCAAGCACTCAGACAACACAAATATTGCAGCACAAGCTGTTCAAATAGCTGACTGGGAAATAGCAATTCAGTGGGAAGATGGCGGAATTGGCGAACCGGTTGGAGTGTTCGGACAAAAACCAAGGGTATTCAACACTTCACAAGTTATGCTTGGGTTCATGGCTATCTATAATTCAACCAGCACTACAAAATATCTCGATGCCGCAATTCGTGCGGGAGAGTGGTTAGTAAACTGTCAGGATGTTTCCGGCAGTTGGGTTAACAATACTTATATGGGTCCTCGCTCATATCACATCAGAACTGCATGGGCATTGTTTGAATTGAATAAAATTGTCGATGAAGAAAAATATTTTAACAGTGCAATGAGAAATCTTACTTATACTTTAAGCCTTTCAGAGGGAAATGGGTTTATTAATAATACTAGTCTGGATGATCCTGAAAGACCTTGGACACACTTAATTGCCTATACGCTAGTTGGGCTTCTAGAAACATACCGACTTATTGATGACAAAACCAAAAAGCTGCAAATAATGAGTGTTCTGGTTAATGCTGCTGAGAACTTGACTGAATACTATAACAATAATCGGAATGCTCAGCCTTATCCTTGCTTTCCCGGAACGTTTGATAAAAATTGGAAGAGTACAGATAATTGGAGTTGTATCACGGGTGATGCTCAGCTTGAATATTTTTTAAGAGGAATGTATAACCAAACAAAGTACCCACAATATTTAGAGTGTGCCAATAAAGTTTTAGAGGACTTAAAATCAATTCAAATTTTAGATTCTGCAAATGGCGACAATAATTTGTATGGCTCGTTTACTGGCTCGTACCCTGTCGAAGGGAAGTATTGCACTTACAATATTCCTAATTGGGGTGTAAAATTCTTCGCGGATTCAATGCTGCAAAAAATTCATAATTCAAAAAATTATCTCGGTTGATAATAAATGGCTTCATCAAAATTAAAAAGAAGAGTTAAAAAAAATATTTCAATTGCGGATTATAAATCAGCAATAACGATAGCGAGACAATATTTTGATTCAGCAAGTTATGTTGATGCATTTGATATTTATGAACAAATATTAAGAACTTTCCCCGAAGCTGCAGTTGAACTTCTTTCCGAACTATACGACAAGTACCAAATTCTTCCTGAAAGAAATAGGTATAATCTTTATCAGTCGAGGATTTATAATTTTGATATCAAACATGATGAAAAAGTTTTGGATATTGGCAGCGGACACATGCCTTTCCCATTTGCAACTCATCTCGCAGATATAACATTGAATGATCATTCGTACGGCAGAGCTGGGGCTCCTTTCAAATATCAAGATGGCAAACCTTGCTATGAATTTAATATTGAAGAAATTCCTTTCGAGGATAATGAATTTGATTTAGTTTACTGCTCACATGTTTTAGAGCATACAGAGTTCCCGGAAAAAGCCTGCGAAGAATTAAAACGAATTGCCAAACGCGGATACATTGAAACACCTACACGTGCAAAAGATTTATGGCTCAACAGTGCAAAAATTTCTAATCATATTTGGGCTGTAGAATATATCAATGAAACTCTGACTTTTGATGAGTATGAAGAATCAGATCTACTCGGAGTAGAAACTGACATACTGATGAATATGCATGTGGCTCCGCAAACTGAAAGGGAGAGAGCCTACTCTGCGTTAATTTATCTAAAACCAGATATGTTCAATACAATGGTTTATTGGGAAGATAGCTTTAAATATGAAGTAAAAAGAAAATCGACAGCACAGGTTCAGTTACCTTCAGTTGAATTGGCAGAAAAAAAAGACGATCAAAATAAGAAATTAAGTTTCGTACAAGTTCATACTTTCTATCCTCATTACTTAAACGATTTTTATAAGCGTAACCCGAAATCATTAGGATTATCATTTAATGATGAGAAAAGCAAACTTCTTGAGGATGGATTCAGTGCCGCTCATTTACTTGGTTCCGAACTGCAAAAAATTGGCTATGAAACAGAGACCATAGTTGCAAACTGTATGAACCTGCAGTATAAATGGATTCGTGAATCAAACAGCCAGGTTAGGGATGATCAAAATGCAGTGCACGACATTGTAATTCAGCAGTTGGAAACAATTAAGCCTGACATTCTTTATCTGACTGATCCAATGGTTTTTGACAGCAAATTTATCAGAAAATTATCCTTTACTCCAAAACTTGTAATTGGCTGGCGGGCTGCAAGTATCTTTGAAGGCACAGACTGGAGCAGCTTTGATGTAATGCTTACTAGTTTAAATGGAATGAAAGATTATGCTTTGCAGCTTGGAGCAAAATCTTCAGAACTATTTTACCCGGGTTTTCCAAATTGGATTTTAGATCACACTAAAAATATTCAACCGCAATTTGACTTATCTTTTGTTGGGCAGTGGAAATTAGATCAGTATATAAGCCGCAACAAATACTTAACATCTATCGCAGAAAATTCGGAAAGCGAAAATCTTAATCCTGCATTTTATTTAAGCGGTCAACTTAATACAATGAATTCGCAAGTCTTAAAGTATGATCGAGGATCACGGTTCGGTATTGAGATGCACAAAGCAATTAAAAGCGGAAAAATTGCATTTGATGCACGTGGCGATATTAATTATTTCAGTTCAAATCAAAAAATTGATCTAACAAATAATGAAACAGCAAACATGCGCATTTTTGAAGCGACAGGCGAAGGAGTATTTCTACTTACCGAACATCATAAAAATTTAGATAACCTGTTTGAAATAGGAAAAGAGATTGAAACCTTTTCTAATGAGAAGGAATTGATGGATAAAATAAAATACTATATAAGTCATGATAACGAACGAAATGAAATTGCATTGAAAGGACAGCAAAGATGTTTGGCTGATCATTCATTAGAAAAACGAATCATTGAGTTTGACAGAATAATTAAAAGTAAAATCTCGAATGAAAAATCTCAGAAGGTAGATCAGCAAATGAAATTAAATGAAAATAGATCGATTGATGTCGTAAAAGAAATAATTAAACAAGCTGCCGATAGACTTGATGAGAACAAACTTGCAGAGGCATTTCAACTGTTAATAAAAGCGAAGGCATACAAACTGCCGGTTGAAAATTTAGACTTGTTACGTGCAGCATATTTTATGCAGATGAATCAGATGCCTGCGGCGCGAGAGTCTGTTTATGAAGAATTGTCTCACTTCCCGGAAAATCAAATTGCAAAAAATTTATTAAAACAATTAGAGAGTGCAGTTCAAAGTAATATCAATGATCAAGAATTTAATTCAGTACTTGAAAAAGTTGGACCATATACAATGCTAAGTATTGAAAGACTCTACTCACTTTGGCAGCTCGCTAAAAATATTTGTGAACAGAACTTAATTGGAAACTTTGTTGAATGCGGAGTTGCCCGCGGCGGATCTTCTGCTCTGTTAGCTTATGTTATAAAACATTACTCAAAAAGTCCGCGTAAACTTTATTCATTCGATTCATTTGAAGGTATGCCGGAACCAACTTCTGATGATACACACGGCGGATTAGCAGCGAATGATACAGGATGGGGAACCGGAACATGTTCTGCACCCGAAGCAAGCTTGGTGCAAGTTTGTGAAGAGTTAAATGTAATAGAAATTGTTAAGCCTGTAAAAGGTTTCTTTCAGGATACATTACCGCTTAGTAAAAATGAAATTGGAAGCATTTCCCTCCTTCATATGGATGGCGATTGGTACGAATCTACAAAATCAATTCTTGATAATCTTTATGATCAAGTAATTCACAATGGAGCAATTCAGGTTGATGATTTTGGCTTTTGGGAAGGCTGCCGTAAAGCGATTGAGGAATTTCAATTAAGTAAAAATATAAAGTTTGATATCAATGTAATTGATAACACTGGCGTGTGGTTTACAAAACCTGAAGAAAAAAAAGCAATTGAGACAACAAGTAAAGAGAATTTAAGTACTAGTACACTACTAAAATTACTTAATCTTGGCTGCGGAAACAGATATCACGAGAATTGGACAAACATAGATTTTATCTCGACGAACGAAAATATTTTAGCTCATGACTTAAAACTTGGTGTCCCATTTAATGATAATAGTTTTCATGCAGTTTATCATTCTCATGTGTTGGAGCATTTTCCTAAAGCCGATGCAGTAAAATTTATGAAAGAATGTTACCGTGTACTAAAACCAGGCGGAGTCATTCGAATTGCTGTTCCAAATCTTGAAGAAATTGTTCGACAGTATTTACTAAATCTGGATAAAGCAATCAGCGGTGATGCAGAAGCTCAATCTCGTTATGATTGGATTATGCTGGAATTATTTGATCAGGCTGTAAGAAACTACAGCGGCGGAGAAATGTTGGAATACTGGAAGCAAGATCCAATGCCGGCAGAAGCTTTTGTTATTGAAAGATTAGGTTCAGAAGTAAAAGGATTTTTACAATCTGTTAGATTAAATGGCAATGGAGTTAATCATAATGGAAATTTTAGCGCAGAACAGATAGGTCAATTCAGGTTGTCCGGTGAAATTCATCAATGGATGTATGATAGATTCTCTTTAGGAAAATTATTGAGTCAAACAGGTTTCAATGATGCAAGAGTCTGTGAGGCGCATGAATCTTCGATTCCAAATTTTAATAATTTTTTACTTGATATAGAGCCCGATGGTTCGATTCGTAAACCGGACTCACTTTTTATGGAAGCGATAAAATGAAGATAGTTCACTTATGTACACAGGATTACGGCGGAGCTGGCAAAGCAGCTTATAGATTAAACCTTGGACTAAATGCAATTGGGGTTGATTCAAAAATGATCGTGCTTGGTAAAAGAAGCGGTGATTATTCTGTTAAAGTTTTGCCGGACACAATTCAAGATTCAGCCTTTCATTGTATGGATGTTGAAAAACACGAATCCAAAATTCTCCAAGCTCAATGGAATAAGTGGGCAGGTATATTGTCTGCCTACCCTAAACGACCTAACGGGTTAGAACTTTTTTCCGATACATCCGCATTTACAAAACTTGAAAATTGTGCTGAGATTAAGGAAGCAGATATAATAAACATGCATTGGGTAGCGGGTATTGTTGACTACCCCAAAATGGCAGATGCATTTGGCGATAAGCAAATTGTATGGACCCTCCATGATATGAACGCGTTTACGGGCGGCTGCCATTATGCCGATGATTGTTCAAAGTATAAAAGTAATTGCGAAAATTGTCCTCAACTAGGATCAGTTAATGTGGACGATATATCACAAAGAATTTGGACACTTAAAAAAAATGTGTATTCAAAACTAAATATTAATGTTGTTACTCCTAGTAAGTGGCTGGCAAATTGTGCTAAGTCCAGTAGATTATTTTGTACCCGTAGAGTGGATGTAATACCTTATGGTTTTCCGCTGGATAAATTTAAACCTTACGACACTTCCGAACTGAAAATAAAATATGGTGTCGACACTAATACTAAGCTGGTATTATTTGGAGCTGAGAGTGTAACAAATCAAAGAAAGGGATTTATATATTTATTAAAAGCTTTAGAAAAACTTGAAGTAAATTCTAATCAAAAAATTAAACTGGGAATTTTTGGTAGTCTACCTGAAGAAATAAATATTACATCACGATTCGAAACAATCCGATTTGGTTCTGTAAATAGCGAAGTTGAAATTGCTAAGATTTATAGTCTTGCTGATGTATTTGTTATTCCTTCCTTAGAAGATAATTTGCCGAATACAGTTGTAGAATCGATGGCTTGCGGAACGTCCGTTGTAGGCTTTAACATTGGCGGCGTGCCGGATATGGTAACACATTTAAAGACAGGTTATTTAGCAAATGAAAAAGATATTAAGGATTTAGCAGCAGGAATAAAAACAGTTCTTTTCGAATTAGATAGTAATGAGTTAAGCAATAATTGTTTAATAAATGCCGAGGAAAATTATCCTCTTACGCTCCAGGCGAAGCGATATGTTAAATTATATGAGGGACTTTTAAGTAGTGAAAAAACTGTAAATAATTCGGATTCTGATATTCACACTGCGGAACAGTTAATTGAAAGCGGTGACTACAAAGCAGCAAAAAAAATATTGCTTTCCTTGCTTGAAAATAATAGCGATTCAGTTGTTGCATTAAATGATTTAGCTGTAATTAACATTTTTGAAAACAATATTAAGAAAGCTGAAGAGTATCTAAATTCAGTTTTACTAATCGATCCCAAAAATTCAATAGCTCACGAAAATTATAATTATATAATTCAAAATTGCAGCAGCAATACAAAAAGCGTCTCATTCAAATTTCCTAAAATTACAATTGTTACTCCTTCATATAACCAGGCAAAATATCTGGAAGAATGTATCCAATCCGTAATTAGTCAAGGTTATCCGAATCTTGAATACATTATAATGGATGGTGGAAGTACTGATGGTTCGGTAGAGATAATTAAAAAATACGAAGAGCATATCGCTTATTGGCAGAGCAAACCTGATGGAGGACAATATGCTGCTATTGAAGCCGGTTTAAATAAAGGCACCGGAGAAATTCTAGGCTGGATTAATTCAGACGATAAATTATATCCGCAAAGTTTACAAACTATTGCTTCGATCTTTTCAAATGAACAGGATATGGAATGGATTACCGGTCGTCCATCAATGTTCAACGAACATGGGGAGCAATTATTTAGAATAAATCTGCCCATTTGGTCCCAAGAAAGATATTTCAATAAGGATTATAAATTTATTCAACAGGAATGTACATTCTGGAAAAGATCACTTTGGGAAAAAGCCGGTTCAAAGATGAGAAGCGAACTACAACTTGCTGGTGATCTAGAATTGTGGATGAGATTTTTTAGATACGCTCAATTACACTCAGTAGATGTTTTTATGGGAGGTTTTAGAAAACAGCCCGCACAAAAAACTCATAATATGCTTCAGCAATATATGATTGAAGCTGAGCAATTACTTGATAAAGAAATCGAGCGAATTAATGCTTCCGGCGATCAATTATTAACAGGTCCTCCGGCAATTCATCTTAACAGTAACTCAATAATAAAGATTGAGAACCCGGAACACTTTAAAGAATTGATGAAAACAATTGATGAAAATATTGACAATCAAAATATACCTGAAGCAAAAAAATACCTTAAAGAGGCTATTTCATATGAACCAAACTCGGTTCATTTGCTTGAAGCTCTTTCCGACCTCGAATATAAATCCGGAAATATAGCAGATGCAAAAATTTTACTTTGGAATATAATCAGCAGGTTTGATGCAGATGAATCGATCTTCCACAAACTGTTCAGTTATGAAATGGAAGAGTATAGAATTGACAATGCAATTAATCTTATATATAAATATGATGTGACGTATCCTGGTAACGACAGATACAAGGGTGAACTCCATAGGTTAATTAAACTTCACAGTTTTTGTCAAGCGCTCGCAAGGGCAAATTATTTATTTAATAATGGTAGAAGTAATGAAGTTGTAAATACTCTGCAAGGTATAACACTGCAATTATTTAGGCACTTCGGAGCACAGGGCAGCCAAAATGCGGTAGTGCAAAATCTTAATTTGGAAGAGGTTAAGGAATTAGCATTTAATTCAATCGCTTTTATTGAAAACTTAAAAATGATTGATTTAAAAAACTATCTCTCAAGTTTTGCCAAAAGTAAAATATCAGCACAGCCAAGTTTTAGCAAAACTTTTATTCAACCTCTTCAAGTAAGCAAAGGCGAAATATTAGTTTCCGCAATTGTATCAACATACAATTCTGAAAAATATATTAAAGGTTGCCTCGATGATTTAATCAACCAAACTATTTACAAAAACGGACAGTTGGAAATTGTAATAGTAAACTCGGGATCAGAGGAAAATGAAGACGCAGTAATTAATGCATACAAATCAGCTTATCCAAATATAAATTATATAAAAACAGAGAACCGTGAATCGATATACCAGGCTTGGAACCGGGGAATAAAGGCTGCGAGAGGGGAATACATTACCAACGCAAATACCGATGATAGACACAGATCTGATGCATTCGAAATCATGTTAGGTCAGTTTAATGTTGATAAGAATCGTGATCTCGTTTATGCAAATGTTCTGCAAACAAAAACACCAAATGATACTTACCATTCATCAACGCAAAAATCAGCACTAAACTGGATTGATTTTGATCCTGATTTACTGCTGTTCGGATGTTACTTAGGTCCGCAGCCAATGTGGAAAAAAGAACTGCATAACCGGTTCGGGTACTTTGATGAATCCTTAAAAGTTGTTGGCGACTATGAATTCTGGTTAAGGATCAGTCGGGAAGCAATTATACATCATGTTAATGAATCGTTAGGCTTATATCTATTTGCAGATGATAGCGCAGAGCATAGAGATAACAGTTTAACATCGAAAGAAAATTTGCACATACAAAAAAAATATTTCTGCGAATACATAAAAAATGAAGAAGAATTAGCGACAGTTTTAACGAAACTGAATGAAATTAATAAAGTATTCAACAATCAGCCATATTATTCAAATGGATTAAACTTTTTAAATGCTCGCAAAAATGGAATTCAGCTTCAGAAAAAGATCCATGATTTTGCGATAAACTTTGGCGCCGGATCAAACGGAAATACTGATGCTCTAATCCAAGACTTAGTAGATCAAACCAACGCTCCAACAATAATTATTGATAGGGATTTATACTTGGGCATACTGTTTGGCTTGCGGGGCAGTTACTTTTTAATGCTTGGAAATTTGGAGATGGCTCAAACACATTTTGAATCTGCCTTAAATTATGATGCAGAATCGAGTGAAGTTTGTGCAGGATTGGGTGAAGTATTTTTTCAATCAGGCATTAATGACAGTGCAAAAGAAATGTTTGAATGGGCGCTTAAATTAGATAACAACAATGAGTTTGCAAAAGAACAATTATTAAAAATAAATAGAGAAAATAATATGCTGAATACAAACAATGAAGCCGTAAACCCGGTTCATTTTCAAAAATTGGAACAGGCGGAAGAATTAATTAATGCTGAAAATTATAGTAGTGCCCGTTCGCTATTGGATGAAATAATCAGCGAGGATAAAAAACATGTTGATGCTCTAAACGATCTTTCGGTTATAGAAATACTTGAAGGCAATTTTTATGGAGCTGCGGAGATGATCTCTAAAATTATAGATATCGATCCTCAAAATGAAGTTGCGATTGACAATTTAATGAATCTGGAAAAAATTGTTGATGAAAATTTAATTAGTATAAAAAATAACTCATAGGAGACCGAAATGAATAGTTTAAATAACATGGTTGATGAAGCTTATCAGCTTTTTCTTGATAAAAAATATGATAATGCACTTCAAATACTTGAAAGTGTAAACCGGGATATAACAAATCCAAGTATCGATTTGCAATTAGCTGAAGGACAAAAAGAAGAGCTGATTGCCAGTGTTGAAAACTTTAAAGGATTTAATTTCCTTGGTAAAGGTGATATTGAAAATGCCAAGACATCATTTGAAAGATCACTTGAGCTAAACCCTCACTCATCCCAGGCTTGTGCCGGATTGGGTGAAGTATTTTACCTTTGCAATATGGACTACGAAGCGAAAGTCGTTTTTGAGTGGGCCTTGGATAATAATCCGCTTAACCAACTTGCAAAAGCAGGCTTAGCAAAGATCAATAAAAATCTTGAGCTTCCTGAAAACCATAACACACTTAATATCAATACGATTATCAAGAAGAAAAAAAACTTTTACTCATTATTAGCTGAAGCATATCAGTTCTTTAGCGAGGGTGAATATCACCAAGCATTGAGTAAACTTGATAACGCTGAAGCCTTATTTAGTAAATCATTGATAAGTAAAGACTCAGCAGCAAAAATTGCTAGTTTGGAAAACTTCAAAGGTTTTAATTACATGGCGTTAAAAGAATTTAGTAGTGCCAAAGCATGTTTTGAAAGTGCCCTTAATTTAAATCCAAATTCCTCACAAGCTTGTGCCGGTTTAGGCGAAATACTTTTTCTTGATCAAAAGGATGATGAAGCAAAAACAATGTTTGAGTGGGGAATAAAAAACAATCCCGCAAATCAATTTGCTTTAGCAGGATTAGAAAAAGCAAATCAGAATCTTGGTTTGGAAAGTGTTCATACTTCATATATGACAAACTAAATTGGTTTTGTAAATGCCCAAGCTTACACTAAGCATGATTGTAAAGAATGAAGAAAAATTTCTTCATGGTTGTCTTGAGTCGGTAAAGAATGTTGCTGATGAAATAATAATAGTTGATACAGGTTCAACCGACAATACAATTAAGATAGCAGAACATTATGGTGCCAAGGTACTTCACTTTAATTGGATAGATGATTTTTCTGCTGCCCGCAATTATTCATTAAAGCACTCAACCGGTGATTGGATTTTATACCTTGATGCGGATGAAAGACTAACTGAGTCATCTATTGAAGAAGTAAAGCAGATTGTAAATTCAAACGAAAACTTAGCTGTTCAATGCCTCGTTGATTGTATTGATAATCATAACAATAAAGCGAGCGTTATAAAATATACTCGACTTTTTAAGAATCATCCCGATCTAAAATTTTCCGGCAGAGTCCATGAGCAGATAGTAGAATCTCTAAAAGGATTAAACTTCAAAACTCAAAATTCGAATATCAAAATTTTACATTTGGGTTACGATATACCAAAAGCTGAATTAGAAAAAAAAGCTAAGCGAAATTTAGATTTACTTCTAAAAGAATTTAAATCAAAACCTACAATTTATGGTGCCTTTCAAATCGCGCAATCATATGGGGTGCTTGAAGATTCAAAAAATGTAATAAAATATTTCGATTACATTTTGAAAACACCTGCAAGTCCAAAGCTTTACAAAGCCCATGCTTATAGATACAAAGCAGCAAAAGCTTTTGGGAAAGGTGAATATAAAAAGGCTCTATCACTTGCAAACAAAGGGATCCAACTTGATCCTAATCAGCCTCTGCTTAATATGCTCGTATCCAAAATCCATCTGCTTACAGGAAATTTAAGCGAGTCACTGAAGTTTATTTATAAAACTTATAAAGGTAATTGTACTGAGACAGGAAAGGATTTTGAACTTAAAGTTGATCATAGATCGGTACTCTACCTTGCACTTAGAATTTCAGCAGCGGCAAAATCCGTAAAGGATTTTAATTTCTATTTTAACGAATTAGAGAAAACAAATTCAGAAGAACTGCACAAAAACACTTTGCTGAATTTTGTTCGTGCCCTGTTTAATGGAGAGGCAATTTCTGATAATCAATTAGACGAATATTCTTTAACCATTAACAATTCCAACTGCGATCTCATATTTTCGCTCATTGAAAAGCATCCCAATCTCGATACAAAGTTGAAACTATTAAAGCTTTCCGCTTCAAAATTATCCGAGCACACAGCATTCTTGAATACCTATGGTTTAACCTTATTGGAAAGCAATGAAACCAAAGGCGCAGCAGAAATATTTGAAAAATCATTAAGCAAAAAAGTTACTGAACCTGCTGTTTTATTTTACCTTATCTCCGCCTATGTGCAATTAGAAAAATTTGAAAAAATAATTGATGTAATTGAACTAGCAGAAAAACATTTTTTTGAACTACCTGAAGTGATGGAAAGAGTAACATTATTGAAAAATAAACTAGCTGCTATTGCTTAGTTAATAATTTAAAAACAAACAGGAAAAACATTGCCGAAATTGACTCTTAGCATGATCTTAAAAAACGAAGAGCAAAATTTGCCGACCTGTTTAGACTCGGTTATGGGTATTGCTGATGAAATTGTAATCGTCGATACCGGTTCTTTTGATTCAACAAAGGAGATTGCAAAAAACTATAATGCGCAAATTTATGATTTCGAATGGTGTAATGATTTTTCAGCAGCAAGAAATTTTGCCTTAAGCAAATCTTTAGGTGATTGGATACTATATCTGGATGCAGATGAATGGCTTGATGAAAATAGCAAAAGTAAATTACTAAGTATTAAAAACAGCAGTGCAAAATTGGCTGTTAAATGCACTGTAAACAGTTTTGATGATTTTAATAACTCTCCTGTATCGATGCGATATACAAGGTTATTTAAAAATAATGCCGGGGTAAGATTTGAAGGTAAAGTCCACGAACAAATAGATAGCTCGCTAAATGATTTAGGTTATGAAAAGATTGAATCGAATATTTTAATCAATCATTCAGGTTATAACGTTCCTCATGAAAAGCTAGAAGAAAAAGCAATAAGAAATCTATCAATGTTATTTGAAGAATATGCGGAAACGGAAAACCCTTACTATGCTTACCAAATTGCTAATTCATATGTTATAATCGGCGAGCGTGAAATTGCTGAAGAATACTTTAAGGAATCATTAAAAAACGGCAATTTGGAAAATGAATACAGAATAGTAGCTCTCACAAATTTAGCTGGTACTCAACTAGAAATTCTACAGTTTGAAGCAGCTCAAAAATATATTGAACAAGGCATTCAATTTAACCCTACTGATCCGAATTTTTATTTAACAGCTGCACAGGTTTATGCAAAGTTAGAGGATTTTAGCAGCGCTTTAAATTATTTAAAACGCTCTTATAATTACAATAGTACTTCAGCCTGCGAAACTAATTTTAATCTTTTGACCGCGGCAATTGATCAATATAAAATAATTTATCTGGGTGTTGATATAAGCATAAAGTTAGGCAGCCCCGAGCTATTCAAGGATTTCTGCGGTTTGCTCGATAAAGAAAATTTTGCTACCGGAAGGGTCTGTGAAATAGCAGAATCAAAAATTTTAAAGATGTTAACTAGTGAATCCCAAATAGATAATAGTATAACTGGGCAGATCAACTTTTACTTAAATCAAAGGTCTTTAGAAACATATTTAAATATTCTGCAGAGCAATTCAGATTTAATTGGAGTAATTGAACTGTTGGAACCTGTGATGAAAAGGTTTGAAGCAGATCCTAGTTTCTTAATCACGTTAGGAAATTCTTATTTAGGAATTGAAAAATATGTTGAAGCAGAAAAGTATTTATTGAAGGCATTGAACAGCGATAGATCAAATCCGGCAGCTTATCTTTTTCTTACTTCGCTATATCTAAAAATGGATAATTATTCAAGCATTTCTCCACTGATTAATAGTGCAAAAAATCAGTTTAAAAATAGTAGGGATCTACTCCAAACATTTAATGCTATTGAGGAAAAAATAAAATGCTGCATGTAATTAAATCACCTATAAATACTAAGGTTTATAACAATTTAACTAATTCAGTTAGTAAAAAAATAAAAGTAAAATTAATTAATAGTTGTCCGGATTTTAACGGAATAATTAGAACAAAAACTCTAAACAATTATCAAATATGTTCGATTATATAGTTAACAAAATAAGGATATGCGAAAGGCAAAAGGAAAGCCTTTTAATTATCACAAAAAAACATAACGGAGCCGGACCATTCAAGGACGCTCCCAGTTTGACGGACTGACAGATGTCAAATAACTTATTACGGAGGTAATTATGTCACAATTTCGCATTGCTACAAATATTGGAGCCCTTAATGCGTACAACGCTTTAGCTGAGGCTAACAAGCAGACTTACAAAGCGCAAATACGTTTAGCAACACAAAAGCGAATTAATTCAGTAGCTGATGATACATCAGGTTTTTCTGTAGGAAAATCAATTGCATCAAGAGTTGAGCTTATGGGAGCTGCAGCCAGAAATATTGGTTCGGCAAAAGATATGCTTGCTACAGCAGAAACTCAATTAATTAGTATCAAAGATCTTATAACTCAAATTAGAACAAAATTAGCCGATGCTTCAAACGCTGCTTCTGATAAAGACAGAATTGCAGATGATATTAAGGCAATGGGTAAAGAACTTGAAAGTATTTTCACAAATACTAAATTCAATAATACTCAGTTATTAGTTTCTACAGCAACAGGAAATACAGGAATATTTACATTCCAAACCGGAGCTGATTTTACAGATGTATTAGGAATTGATTTCGGTGCTGTGTTAGCTGGAAGTTATACTTCTGCAGGTGTTGGCGGAGTAAATGAAGAAATAAATACAGGATTGGCAAGTATTGCTGCTGTAACTGCTACGACAATCGGTGATATCAATACAGCGTTATCGAGCTTTGAAAAAAATGTTGATACAGCATTAGCTAACGTAGGTAACTCAGTACAAAGATTAGATGTTAAAGAAAACTTTTTAACAAATGCTATCGCAAATTCCAAAGCTTCAGTTTCAAGATTATTTGACGCTGATATGGTGATGGAACAATTGAATGCAACTAAAGGACAAATTGGCGGACAGGTTGCTACTGCAATGTTTTCACAGCTTAACTTGTCACCGCAAAATATTTTACAGCTGTTCGGTTAATGAACAGCTTTTTTTATTTTCTCATATTCATAATAATGTTGGGAACTAATTAATGTACACAAATACAAATACCGGTAAAGCTGCATCTGCAATGAATCCATATCTTCTAAATAATATTATGGATGCTACACCTGCGCAGCTCTTATTAAAAGTATATGATTTTGCTGTTGTTCATTGTAAAAAGCAGGACTTATCAAAAACAAATGCTGCTATACAGACACTCATAGATGCATTAAGATTTGATGGAGGCGAGGAAGTTAAACAGGTCTCAATAGGACTGCTTCGCCTTTATCAATACTGTCAAGAACAAACTCGGAGAGGAAATTTCGAAAGTGTTCAGATGGTATTAACTGAGCTTCGTGAAAGCTGGTCGGTTATTCTTAAATAAATAATTGATGAGAGTCACTAAACATTTTATAATGCACAACGATAATGAATTAGAAATTTTAAAAAACCCAGAAAAGGATTTCTGGAAAAACAACACATTACACGGAGGTAAGAATGTCATCATTTAGAATCAATACTAACATCGGTGCGCTTAATGCGTACAATGCATTAGCAAAATCTAATTCTCAAACTTACAAAGCTCAAATTCGTTTGGCGACACAAAAAAGAATCAACCAAGTTGCTGATGATACATCAGGATTTGCAGTTGGTAAAGCTTTGAGTTCAAAGGTTAAACTAATGGAATCAGCACAAGGAAACGTTGGCGCAGCTAAAGATATGCTTGCTACAGCAGAAACTCAGTTGATTAGTATTAAAGATCTAATGACACAAATTAAAACCAAAATTTCAGATGCAAGTAACCCTGCTGCAGATAAAGGCAGAATTGCTGACGATATTAAGGCTTTAGGAAACGAAATTAAAAGTATTTTTGCGAATACAAAATATAACGATTCGCAGTTGCTGGTTTCTTCATCTACTGGAAATACAGGTATTTTCTCCTTCCAGACTGGTGCAGATTTTTCAGACGTACTTGGTGTAGATTTCGCATCCGGCTTAGTTGGCGCATCATCTGTTACTGGCGTTGGCGATGTTGCAGCTGAAGTAGCAACTGGTTTAGCGAGTATTACCGGAGTAGCAAGCGGAACAATTGCAGCTTTAAATACTTCACTAGCAAGTATGGAAGCAAAAATTGATACTGCTTTAGCTGGTACTGGTAACTTAGTACAAAGGCTTGATATTAAGGATGAATTCTTAACATCAGCTATCACAAATTCAAAAGCTTCTGTATCTAGATTATTTGATGCAGATATGGCTATGGAACAATTAAATGCAACTAAAGGTCAAATTTCTGGTCAAGTAGCTACTGCAATGTTTTCACAGTTGAATCTTGCTCCACAAAACATACTTCAATTATTTGGCTAATATTGATAAAAAAGATCTTTAGCATTTTAACCCGGGATATTCTCCCGGGTTTTTTTATTTATTAGAGTGAGCTAAATATTTCACTTAATTCTTCGATAATATATTATAAGAAGTAGATTTTGTTGAATTGATTTAAACTAATTTAGGAAGTGAGGAAAAAATGGCACTCGATTTACTCTCAACATCGGGTATTAATTCACTTATAAACCAATACACCGTTAGCGAAATGAATAAGAGGATTGGTCCTCTTCAAGATAGAAAATATAAGTATTCGAATTTATCATCCAGTTATAGCACATTAAGCAGTAACTTAGGAAATCTCAAATCCTTATTAGATAGTTTTAAGGAAGTTGGGAATTCTTCTATCTTCGCCGCAAAATCTGCGATCTCTTCTAATACTAATTTTATCTCTGCATCAGTTTCAAGCAGCGTTGTAGCAGGTTCATATGCATTAAGGGTAAATCAACTTGCTAAAAGTGATGTTCTACTTTCTCCTGATTTCTCAGCATCCGCAACGAATGCATTAACCGGAGCGCATAGTTTTACTATTAAAACCGGTGATGGAGAAGGCGGTGAATTTACTAGCACGATAAATGCAATTTTTGACGGAACTGAAACAAATAAAACCGCATTAGAAAAAATTAGAAATGCAATCAATGCTGACAAAGTAGATGTACTTTCCGGCTCGCATGATGCATCCGAAACATTTACTGGTTCCGGTTCATTTGTTGTTAACTTAAATGGAACAGAAACCACAATCGATTATGATTATTCAAACTTATCCTACGGTGAAGTCATTGATGATCTTGTTGCAAAAATTGGAAGTGATGTTGACGGATTATCAGCTGAAAAAGTCGTTAACGGCAGCAATGTTGAGTTAAAATTAAGTGTAGATAACAGTGATCATTATTTAACAATTGACCAAAGTGCAGATACAGGCGGTCTTTTGGGCGCCGGTAACTTAAGCATAAATGCTATAAAAGAAAAAAGCAGTGCGGGGATTTTAAGTGCTTCACTATTTGCACCCCAGAGTAATACTTCACAGCTATCATTAACAGCAAAGAATACAGGTCTTGATTATAGAATTTTGGATATCTCCGATGACACCGGTAGTTCAGCGCTTGCTGCTTTCGGATTAGATCTCGGTCAGTCACGCCCAACTTTTGATCAAGGGACAGCTCCGGATACTGCAGGATTCGTTTACGCCGATACTGATCCGGATACGACATTGCTAAATTCCATTTTTGAGTTTAATGGGCTTACAATAAAACGCGGTTCAAATGTTATTAGTGATTTAGTAGATGGAATGACGTTGACATTGAATGCTGCTATGGAAGCAGATGATGCAACTGTAGATTTAGCTGTTAGTAATGATGTTGAGCATATAAAGGGAAAGATTAACGAGTTCATAGAAAAATTTAATTCAGTTTATTCATTTATAAAAACTAACAGTTCTTCATCTAATGGAATTAGAGGAGTTTTTCTCGGTGACTCAAATGCATCTTCATTACTCAGCTCTTTCCGTACTTTAGGTTATTCCGTTATCGAAGGAATTCCTGACGGTAACCTAAACAAACTTTCTGAAATTGGAATTTCATTCGATCCGCACACCGGGTTAAAAGTTTCTGATGCAACTTTACTGGAGCAAAAATTGACCGGAGAAGTAGGGCAGGTGGAAAATTTATTTAATTCAGCTAATGGTATCGCCAATTTAATTTATGATAAAATTGATCCTTTCCTTGGAATTGACGGATACTTATCAACTACTCAGTCGCGTTATGACAGTAACATAAAATATTTAAATGATAAAATTACAGCTACTCAAACACGAATTGATAAGAGCGCCGAAGTTATGAGAGGCAGGTATGAGAAGCTTCAAATGCAGCTCGCTGAGTTTTATTCAACTCAAAGTTATTTCAATCAATTGACCGGGGGTTTTTAAGAGATGAATAGCGTAGTTTATGACATGGATGCTTTTTGTGTTGAGTTATCAAAGGCTCAAAGTTACTTCGATTCAATTAAAAAACAAGAGAAAGAAGTTGATTTTAAGATTGTAAAGAGATTAATTTCAAATATTGAATTAAAACGAAAAGCGCTTAAAAAAAAATATTCATTAGAAACACTAAATAATAATTCAGAAAAAATAAATATGATCTCTAAACAAATCAGCAAAACTCTCGATAATGTCGTTAAGCAGACAGAGGCTGAAAAACATTCAGTTGGATTAGAATTAGAAAGAATAAATAATAAGAAAAAAATAGCAACATACATTAGGTGATAAAGTGAAAGTAACAGGTGTAAATAATAATATTAACTTCAACAACTCTGTTCCTAAAAGTGAACAAGTTCAACCTGATAAAAAGGCTGTTATTCAGGACAAGTTAGAAATTTCTAATAAAGCCAAAGAGTTGCAGAGTAACAAAGTAAAGGACCCGGAAGTGATAAAACAAAGAATAGCTGATAAGTTTTACGATTCAGACGAAGTGTTGAACAAAGTTGCTTCAAAAGTATTAAAGGATATTAAGTAAAAACTTTACTTTACCAAACCTATCATTCCTTTAATTTTTAATTTATTTTAGCTCATGTGATGAGTATGCGGTAATATTAGTTTTATTTTTCATATTTTTAAATGTGAAAAATAAATTTAAACTCATTTAATGATTGACGATAAAATACAAAATAACCGGCTGGAATTAATGGGTCGGTTAACTGCAAGTTTAATGCACGAAATTAGGAATTCACTTTCAGCATTAAATTTAAATTTGGAATTCCTTCAATTCTATAAAGACGATCTTCCAAAAGAAGTTAACGAAACTATTCAATCTTCAATTCAGGCGACCGATAGAATAAGTAAGTTCACCGAAAACTTACTCCACTTTTCCAAAAAGGCGAATTTAGAATTTGAATTTGCATCCCTAAACTTAATAACTGCAGAAGCGATAGACCTACTAAAAATTAAAGCACGCAAAAAAAATGTAAGTATTTTCTGCGATCTTGATGAATCGATCCCCGACATTTTAATGAACCGGAATCATATTTTTCAAGTTTGTATGAATCTAATTATAAATGCTGTTGACGCATGTGACGAAAAAGGGGAAGTGAAGGTTAAGTCCTATAAAGAAAAGACGTCAGAAAATAGCCTGGTTGTTTGGGAAGTTCAAGATAACGGCAAAGGTATTTCGGATGAGAATAAAGAGAAAATTTTCTCTGAATTTTTTACCAGCAAAAAAGATGGTACAGGGCTAGGGCTTAGTGTTTGCAAGAAATTATTGGATAATCATAAAGCAGAGCTTTGCTTTGACAGTAAGCAGGGTAACGGAACAACCTTTTATGTTAAATTAAATCCAAAGTTAATGGAGACTTTAAATGCCGGGTAAAATATTAATTATAGATGATGATGATCTGGTTTGTATATCGCTAAAAAGATTACTCATTAAGTTAGATTTTGATGCTGAATTTTGCATGAAGGCTGAAGAAGCTTTCCAGGTTATTGAAAAAGATGAGCCGGATGTTATTTTATTAGACATATATCTTACCACGCATAATGGATTGGAACTCCTAAAGGAAATTCAAAAATTATATTTTCACATTCCTGTTATTATGATCACCGGTTATGCCGATGTTAAAATTGCAGTTGAGGCAATGAAATCCGGCGCATTCGATTTTTTATTAAAACCGCTCGACATTGACCAGCTTAAACTTGTACTCAAAAAAGCTTTCGATAATATTATGCTTCGTTCTGAGGTTGATAAATTTCATCAGCTTACTGCTGAAGATGAATTGACAAATGAGTTTTTCGGTAAGAGTGCAAAAATTCAAAAACTATTAAAGTCGGTAGAAAAATTAGCGGCGAGCAAAGATACAACCATTTTGCTTGAAGGTGAAAGCGGAACCGGTAAAGAAGAATTTGCAAAATATATCCATCAGCATAGCCCACGTAAAGAAGCAACCTTTATTCAAATCAACTGTTCCACAATTCCAAAAGAGCTTGCGGAAAGTGAATTTTTTGGACATGAAAAAGGCGCGTTTACGGGAGCATCTCAAAAAACAAAACTCGGAAAATTTGAACTTGCTCATGGAGGAACGATTCTTCTTGATGAAATTGGTGAACTCACACTTGATCTCCAAGTCAAATTACTCCGTGTACTTCAGGAAAAAAAATTCTACAGGGTAGGCGGTGAAAAAGAAGTATCCGTTGACGTGAGAGTTTTAGCTGCAACAAACCGTAACCTGGAAGATGAAGTAAAGCATGGCAATTTCCGTCAGGATTTATTTTATAGATTAAATGTTGCTAAAATTAGAGTTCCGGCACTACGGGAGCGCAAACAAGATATTCCATTTTTGGTTTACTCATTTATACACGAATTCGGTGCTAAGTTTGGCAAGGAAATAAAAGGCATTGAACCGGAAGCATTAACTGTTCTTGAAGATTATCCATGGAAGGGCAACATAAGGGAATTGAGGAATGTAATGGAGCGCGCAGTTTTACTTTTGGAAGACAATACTATGAAGGATCATCACTTTAATTTCCTTTATGAAAATAAAAATGATGAAACTGATGATTCTGAAGAATTCATTCTAAAAATTCCACAGCAAGGTGTTAAGATAGACTTAGTTCTAAAAAGTTTAATTCAAAAAACTTTAAAAATTACCGGCGGCAACCAAGTTCAAGCAGCAAAAGTTTTAGGGCTCTCCCGATCAAAACTTAGGTATAGAATGGAACAGCTTGGAATTGAGGTTACAAAAAGTATTGTTGTTTAGTTTCATTTAATTAACTTCAACATCGAATTTCATTTATATAGATAAAAGCCTTCAACCGGGTTATTTTTATTCGCGAATTCGCGGCAAAAAATAAATTTCTGAATCAATTTGTCCTGCCTCACTAACTCAAATAACGATTAAAGATTTCCTTAAAACTTTCGATTATTAGACTGAGATACATCTTCTCAATTGAGAAAGTAAAGAATAATTACGAATGCTTATTCACTTTTAATTGGAAAAATAAAAAGGAATCTTCGATGAACTGGTTCAAAAATCAAAAAATATCATTTAAAATATTATCTGCATTTGGGGTAATTGCATTTATAGCAGCTTTGATTGGTTTTGTTGGTTACAATGGATTGATGACAGCAAATGAATCGATTGATGAAATTGGATTAGTGCGCATGCCTGGCATAAAAAATTTGTTAAAAATTAACGCAGCGCAAAATGCTGTAATAGTTGGCGAGCGCGGTTTGATAAATACTAAGATGATGGACCCGGTTATTAGGCAGCGACAATATGAGGGAATAAAAAAACAATACAAAATAATTGATGAAGCGTGGGCAAAATATGAATCCGCTCCAAGAACAGAATTTGAGCAGGAGTTGTGGGAACAGTTCGTTATAGATTTTCAAAAGTTTAAGGAAAAAGATAAAGACCTAATAGATTTATCGCACGAGAAAGATGAGTTGATTGCAGGCGGACTCCAGCCAAATGATCCGTCCGTTACAATGTTTGATGATATTGTTTTTCAAATGTCTTTGGAAGCAAGTGCAGCCTACTCAAAATCGAATGATGTACTGGAAAAAATAATTGCTGAAAACCAGAGAGTTGCAGATGAATTTATAAGTGCAGCAGAGGAACAAAAAACTTCTAATACTCTAAAGTTACTTTTGTTTTTAATAATTGGTGTTGCAGCGGCAATTGCATTAGGATTTTTTATCTCCGGATTAATTAGCAGACCATTAGCAAAAACCGTTGACATGATAAAAGAAATGGAGAAAGGTCATCTAAGCACAAGGTTAAATTTAGCAGTTGCGGATGAGGTTGGAATTCTTGCTGAGACTATGGATAAGTTTGCAGAAAATTTGCAGACAATGACTAAGGGTATCAATAGATTGTCTAAAGGTGATTTGGCTGTTAATTTCCCTCCTGCAGATGAGCGTGATGAAATTGCACCTGCTTTAAATAAAACAGTTGAAACTCTGCGCGAAGTTAAAAACGAAACCGATAAACTTACTACTGCCGCATTGAATGGAGAGCTGAGTAAGAAAGGAAACTCTGCAAAATTTGAAGGCGGTTATAAGGAAATTATTGAAGGCTTTAATAACACTTTGGACGCAATTGAAAGTCCAATGAAAGAAACCGAATCAGTTCTTCAAATACTTTCCACGGGAGATTTAACGGCAAAGCTAACCGGTAATTATAAAGGAAGCTTCAAGAGACTGCAAGACTACGTAAACAATTTAGGTAGTTCACTAAGCGCATTAATAGAAGAAGTTATTGAATCCATTCAGGCAACAGCTAGTGCAAGTACTGAAATTTCATCAAGTGCTGAAGAAATGGCAGCAGGTGCTCAAGAGCAATCAGCTCAATCATCGGAAGTCGCATCTGCCGTTGAGCAAATGACTAGAACAATAATTGAAACTACACAGAATGCTGGTAAAGCTGCCGATACTTCCAACGCGGCAAAAGAGAAAGCATTTGAAGGCGGCAAAAAAGTTGAGCTTACTATTAAAGGAATGGAAAAGATAGCGGAAGTTGTTAACCAAGCGGCGGAAACAATTAAGGAATTAGGAAAAAGCAGCGACCAGATAGGCGAGATTATTGGAGTGATTAACGATATAGCTGACCAAACAAACTTGCTTGCACTTAACGCTGCAATTGAAGCTGCGAGAGCTGGCGAGCAGGGAAGAGGTTTTGCTGTTGTTGCCGATGAAGTAAGAAAACTTGCTGAAAGAACCACCAAGGCAACAAAAGAAATTGCGGGAATGATCGAACAAATTCAGAGGGATACGGATGGTGCGGTGAAATCAATTAGCCGTGGAACTGAAGAGGTTGATAATGGTAAAGAATTAACTAGACAAGTTGGAGAATCCTACGAGGAAATCATTTCCCACACTACTAACGTAGGTGATGTTATAAATCAAGTTGCAGCCGCAAGTGAAGAACAATCGGCAACTGCTGAGGAAATAAGCAGAAGCATTGAAGCAATCACAACGGTTTCACAAGAATCGGCAGGCGGAGTGCAGCAAATTGCTAATGCTTCTGAAGACTTAAATCGACTTACTGTGAATCTTCAAAACTTGATTACTAAATTTAAAGTATCTGAAGTAAGTAAAGAAAATGTTGAAGCCGAAACAGAGTATTGGATTCAGCAGAATTAAACAATTTTGGTATTTGATTCACTGGAAAAGCATTTAGTGGACAAATTATTAGTGCGGTAAATCAATTACACTAATTATAGCTTAATTAATATTAAACATTTTAATACTGAATACGATAATAAGACAGTTAAATAAAAGTAGTTTCGAATTATTTCAATAAACTCGGACTATTTGAATCAACAATTTTTCAAATTTTAACACGCAAGGAAAAAACTAATGGAAATGGTTGACGAAAAAAAATCAGAACTAACTGAATTACTTCAATTAGTAAGTTTTAAAATCGGTGAAGAAGAATTTGGAGTTGATATTCTTAAAGTGCAGGAAATAAATAGAATGCTTCAAATTACTAAAGTACCTAATGCGCCCTCTTTCGTCAAAGGTGTTGTTAACTTAAGAGGAAGAATAATTCCCGTAGTTGATTTACGCAGCAGACTTGGAATGCCGAGTATAGAATTTAACGGCAAGACAAGAATAGTAGTTGTTGAACTGGAAAATAGAACAGTTGGTTTTATAGTTGACGAAGTTAGTGAAGTCCTCAGAATACCCCGCGATATAACTGAGCCGCCTCCGGCTATGGTTGCTAATGTTGATGCAGATTACATAACCGCCGTAGGAAAACTTGAAGATCGTTTGCTGATTCTATTAGACCTTGATAAAATATTTAATTTTGAAGAAGAGAGGCTGTTGGAAGGCATATGACGTCAGCGAGTAATAATCACAAAACTAACCGATCTAAAAAGAAATGCAGCTCTACCGCGTTTTATGTTATACTTGTTCTTAATTTCCTACAATTTAATTCTCAAAAAATTATTGGCTCTGAGCGATTAGTTGAAAAAAATATAAACCACATTGATAATCCAAGCAATCCTTTAGAGTCTAATAATATACCCAATCGACTATTAATAGTTCAAAAACTGAACGAGATTGACGCAATTCTTAAATCTATTGATTCACTAAAAAATGAAATTATAATTGCGAATGGATTAAAATCTGAGAATCAACATAATTATAAGGATGAGTTATTAAATAATTTTGAAATTGCAGGATTTTTTGATCTTAGACATGTCAGAAATTTAAATGATAATACAAATGGCGGATTGAACTTTGGTCAATTTGAGATTGGTATTTCAAAATCAGTTTCAAAATTAATAAGCTTAGAAAGTGCAATTGCATATAACAGTGAAGAAGGTAAATTTGAACTCGGTGCGGGGTTTATTGATTTTAGTATATATAACTCAGGTGCCGAAGCAAAAATCCAATCAGGATTTTGGAAGAATGCCGGTTTCATGATCGGTCAATTTGATATGCCTTTTGGAATTGACTATAAATGTATTGCCGCACCGGACAGAAAATTGGTAACACCTCCACTAGCCAATGAGAAAACGATCAACTGCATGAATAATTTTGGTGCCGCAATTTATGGCGAAACCGAATTTTTTGATTTTACTTTTTGGGGATCAAACGGTTTGCTCAATAATGGTTTTGCCTTGGGAGGAAGGTTTGGATTTAAACCCCTCACAACCTTGGAATTAGGTACTTCATATTTAACTGACTTAGTAAGTTTAAACTTTGCAGCAACAAAAACGTTTGGTGCGGACTTTCGATATGAATTCAATTCCCTCGAATTTAAATGCGAATACATTGCTGCCCATGGAATATTTGAAGGTGAGATTAGCTCTAATGGTTTGGGAGAAAAACATAACGGTTATTATTTACAGATTACAAACGAACTTGAATCCCTACTGAATCTTCCATTTTATATATGTCTCCGATATGGTAGTTGGAATGCAGGTTTTGTTGATGATGAAGCAGAATTTAAAAATAAAATAAATAGAATCACAAGTGGAATAGGTTATAGAATAATTGATGGGCTCGAGATCAGATCTGAATTGCATTCAGAAAAAGAACTGAATGCTAAAAGAACAAATGCATTATCACTACAAATTGTCGCATCATTTTAATTATTACTAATAAGTATAGAATAAATAGAAGAAATATAAATAAATGAAACAAACGAGGTGCAGTAAATGAAACTAACTATTAAACAAAAATTGGGTGGTGCATTTGGGGCTATTACAATTATCGTAGTAATGTTCAGTACATATAACATTTTAAAATTTGTAGAGTTTAGTGATGATATTAGTTTTTATTCCGGACTGCAGGATGAAATTATTTTAGGCAACAAACTCCAGTACGAGCTTGCTAACCTTTCACAATTTTTGACGGATGCGTCATTAACATTAGATGAAAGTGTAATAAGTAATGAAGCCAAACCTGTTTATGAATCAGCCATGAAAAATTTAGATAGATGGGCTGAGTTAAATTCAGAAGAAGCGGAACATTTGAAATTAGTGAATGATATGAAAGTTAGTTTGAAGGAATTGTACGAGACCGGAAATAAAATGTTTTGGGCTTATAATGAAAGCAGGGAAAGTGGAAATTTAATTATGGACCAATTTGATATAAAAGTTGAAAAAGCTCTAACAAAAATTGGTTCAGTACTTGATGAAGAAACAAAAAATGGAGAAGCGTCATTTCAGGAAATGCAGGAAATGAGTAATTCGGCTGTGAATATAACCATCATCATGGCTGTTCTATTGACAATAATAAGTGTGCTAATTGCAGTAGTTGTTATAAAGCAAATAATTAGTGGAATTCTTTTAGTTGATAAAGGCGCACAAAAAATAGCGGCAGGGGATAACAACACTGTTGTTGAATATAATAATGAGGATGAGTTGGGAAGTCTTGCCAATTCATTTAATACGATGGCGGAAAAGATTAAAAGCTCCATAGAAGATATAAGACAGAAAGGGGAAGAAGCAGAACAAGCAGCAACAGAAGCAAGGGAAATTCGTGATAAGGCATTAGAAAATCAAAAGTATCTGGAAAGAAGTACACAATTACTATTAGGAGAAATGGAGAAATTTTCCAGTGGGGACTTAACAGTAAAAGTTATAGCAGAAAAAGAAGGCGATGATATAGGTAAATTATTTGCAGGATTCAATAGATCCGTTGAAAATATTCGAGCAATGATAAATCAAGTGTTGGAAGCAGTACAGGCCACAGCAAGTGCAAGTAATCAGATATCGGCAAGTACGGAAGAGATGGCAGCCGGTGCGCAGGAACAGAGTTCTCAGACAACGGAAATAGCAAGTGCAGTAGAAGAAATGACAGCAACAATAGTGCAAACGACATCAAATGCAAGCAGTGCGGCAAATACATCAAAAGAAGCCGGTGATAAGGCAAAAGTTGGAGCTCAAAAAGTAGAAGAAACAAAACAAGGCATGCATGATATTGTAACATCAGCACAAGGAACAGCAACGATCATTAGCTCACTGGCAAATAAAACAGATCAAATTGGTGAAATAGCACAAGTGATAGATGATATAGCAGATCAAACAAACTTGCTCGCATTAAATGCTGCAATAGAAGCAGCGCGCGCAGGAGAACAGGGAAGAGGATTTGCTGTAGTTGCAGATGAAGTAAGAAAACTTGCAGAGCGAACGACCAAGGCAACAAAAGAAATTGCCGAAACAATAAAGGATATTCAGAAAGAAGCAAAAGAAGCAGATGAATCAATGCAGGTTGCCGCAAAAGTAGTTGGTCGTGGTCAACAATTAACTGAAGAAGTTGCGATATCATTAAACGAAATACTTGATGGCTCACAAAATGTTGTGGATATAATATCTCAAGTAGCCTCTGCAAGCGAGCAGCAGTCAGTAGCGGCAGAACAGATAAGCAGAAATGTTGAATCCATAAGCTCTGTGGCAAATGAATCCGCATCAGGCATTCAGCAGATTGCGAGAGCTTCGGAAGATTTAAACAGACTGACTGAAAATTTGCAGGAACTAGTCTCGAATTTCAAATTGAACTCAAATAGCAACTCAGAATTTTCAGTAAGAAAAAATGGCGTTTTGGTTCATGAATAGATTTGTAAATTAAAACTAGAAGCCCAACTTCTATAAAAAGTTGGGCTTCTAAAATTGTACTTCAACCATTAAAATTTTCATTCTCCTTGGGCAAGCTGAATTTTCGTATTACCCACTCAGCTTGCCTTTTTTTTAACACATTTTGATGAGCAATTCCAGCCAGGTGTTTAATATTGTGCATTTCAGATCAAATCATTAAAAAAACGACAATTAAAACTAAAATATATTTTCGGCACTTAAATTGACATTTAGGTTAAACAATGGATGGTAGATTTCGATAATAAATCATGAAATGCCTTAATTGAAAGAGAAAATAAACTATTTAAATAATAAAACTGAACAAATAAATGTCGGATGATAAAATTTCAACTCTGCTAGAAAAAGTCAACTCTGAAGACTCAAATGAAAGACGAATTGCCATTGAAGAATTAATGTTTGAAGAGCTTGACGAACACGCCTTAAAAATTATTAGTTCAAAAATATCTGATGCAGATAGAGGTGTTAGGAATGCTGCCTCGCAAGTTTTGATTAGCAATGAAAGTGATGCAGTCCCCGGATTTATTACACCATTTGTTGCTTCTGAAGAAATATCTGTTCGTAATCTTGCTGGGGAAATTCTTATTCAATTCGGAAGTAAATCAATTACACCACTTTTGGAATTCTTACCAAAAGGTAATGATGACGATAAAAAATTTGTAATTGATGTGATGGGTTTAATAGGAGACCAGACTGCCGGTCCAGATATTTTGGAACAGATGGACATAACCACAAATGATAATATTTTACTTGCTTGTCAGGAAGCTTTAGGGAATTTAAAATTTGAATCAGCAATTCCAAAACTGCTGGAACAATACTCAAAAAATGAACTTTACAAGCCGACTGTAATTGAAGCGCTTGGGAAAATTGGTTCAAAAGAAGCACTTGATTTTATGCATAAAGTATATAATGACGAGGATGAACTAACGAGGTTTTCACTTATTGAAAGTCTCGGTTTAATAGGTGATGAAAAAACATTTTTCTTTCTGCTTTCACAGTTCAATACGTGCAGCGGACCAATAGTATGGCCCATAATAACTGCTGTGCATTCCTTAAAAACAAAATTCAATTTTGATATTCCTTTCGATGAGACTATGAAGAATGCATTGCTTCAAACAGTGCTGGATGCAGATGATAAGTACAAAGAAGCGGCTATACATTTAATATCTGCTTTTAACGATAAAGATTTAATATTAGCTTGTTTAAAAATATACGGCAAAAATTATGAGCTAGATGAACTAATGAAACAGAAGTTTATAGAGAATCCCAAAGTTATCCTTTCAAATATTTTTTCTTACTTAAAATCGAGTGCCCGCAATTTAAATTCACTGCTGCAGCTGCTTCAAGAATTTATTGAACTTGAGGAAGGTGCTATTCATAATAATTTATCAATGCTTGAAGTAAGAAATCTAACCGACGCACTTGCTGATGGTATTGAAAATCCGGATGAAGATGTACGTCGAGCAGCATTTGAAATCCTTTATTCAATTGATATGGATATGGCTTTGTTGTTTGTGGATAAAGTTGTTGAGGACGATAATATTTGGAATAGATTGAAACTATTAGAATTAGTTGCAGACAACAATAGCGCAGAAGTTATGACCGCTCTAAATAAATTGGCAAACGACGCGGATGAAATTGTAAGCGAAAGAGCCAAAGAAATTCTAACACAAAGGCTTGCTCCTAACTTAAATAATTAGAGAAAACATGTCATTTAATAATAACGCTCTTCTAAATACGCCGGTCAGTCCAGTATTAAAAATGGCGCCAAAAAGCCAGGCAATGTCCGATGAAGCCTATGAAACTTGGCGAAAATATATTTACGATAACACGGGTATTTATTTTCAGGATAATAAAAAATATCTTTTGGAAAGCAGACTGCAAAAAAGAATTAATTTTTTAAAACTAAATTCCTTTGATGAGTATTTTAATCTGATAAAGTATAAAGCAAATCTTACTAATGAGTTAAAATATCTTTATGAAGTAATTACAATAAATGAAACATTCTTTTTTAGAAACCTGCCGCAGTTCGATGCGCTTGTTTCAAAAATATTTCCGGAAATAATTCAGAGCAAAGCTAAGTTCGATAAAAAAATTCGTATCTGGAGCGCAGCGAGTTCTAGCGGTGAAGAGGCTTATACGATTGCATTAATGTTCAATGATTTAGTAAAACCAAAATTTCCACATATAGAATTGGAAGTTGTGGGCACGGATATTAACCATGCAGTAATTAAAACTGCCCAGCGTGGAATTTATAAGGACTATTCAATTCGAAATACATCACCGTATTATCTGAAAAAATATTTTAATAAAACTGCAAATGGATACGAGATTGATCCCAAAATTAAAAGTATGGTAAAGTTTAAGGAGTTAAACTTAAGCGATACAATAGCCATGCGGGGTATGACAAACTTTGACGTAATTTTCTGTGCAAATGTATTGATCTACTTTGATAAAAAATCAAAAATTAAAACGGTTGCACATTTATATAATTCACTAAAACCAAATGGTTATTTATTTATTGGCTATGCAGAAACATTGCACGGTATATCCAATGCTTTTAAAATAGTCAGTTTTCCGAAAACAATAGGTTATAAAAAGGGGTGATTGAGTATTATGAAAAAAGTAATACTTGTTGCAGATGATTCTCCAACGATAAGAAAATTTGTCTCGTTCTCTCTTAAGATGAAGGGATATGATATAATTGCCGTTTGCGATGGTATGGAAGCCTTGGAAGTGCTTCCTAAAGAAAATATCGATTTGGTTATTACTGACCTGAACATGCCGAACATTGACGGATTTGAACTAATACGATCAATTAGGGAAAATCAAGATTATTCGGATATGCCGATAATTATTCTATCATCGCTCGGTGCAAATGATGAAATTGAAAAAGGAATCTCCACCGGAGCAAATTCCTATCTTGTTAAACCTTTCGATCCCAACCGGATTGCTTACGAAATTTCAAAGTATTTGAATTAGGAGATTTACTATGAGCTTAAAATTTTTAGTCGTTGATGACTCAGTAACAATGAGACGTATTGTAGCAAATTCATTAAGAAATTTAGGATATAATGATTTTGTTGAAGCCGTTGACGGCAGGGATGCACTTACAAAATTAGCTGCCGATGGTTCAATTAATTTTGTAATTACCGATTGGAACATGCCTAATGTTTCCGGACTCGAACTTACAAAAGCGATTCGGAGTGATGATAAATTTACAGAACTTCCGATACTAATGGTTACAACAAGGGGAATTAAGGAAGATATTATTCAAGCATTGCAGGCAAGGGTAAACAACTATGTTGTTAAACCATTTACGCCGCAAATACTAAAAGAAAAAATTGATCAAGTGCTTGCAAATTAAGAGGGTTAAGAATGAGTGAACAAGTAAGTATGTCAAAAGTGTTTGATAAATTAAATGACCTGAAATCAGTTTTTATTTATGGTCAAAAAATTATTCCTACACTTCAGGGCTTAATTGAGTTTATGGGTGAAATTATTCCATTGCTTCAAACAGTAAACAATTCAATTGCAGAAAGTACCAGCCAAATGCCCAAAGCTTCCAATCATATTAACGATGTAACGAATGCTACTGAGCTTGCAACCACTGAAATACTTGATACAGTTGATATTACTCTCAACACGCTTGAAGAAATTAAATTAAAAATTGAAGAACAGACGAAACTTGAAGAAAAAAAAGAAAGTGTGATTTCTGAATTAAAATTAGTTGTTGCCGGAAATGCGAAGGCAGAAGAATTATTAAAGAAATATGATGAATACAATTATAGTTCAGAAAAAATGAATGCTATTAGCGACAGCCTGCAGATTATAAATGATAATCTCTTTAACATTACAATTTCACTGCAAGTACAGGATATTACATCACAGCAATTAGCAGCAGTAAATCATTTAATTGAATCCGTTCAATCCAAGCTTGCTTCGTTAATGGATGACATTGATAGTGCAGAAGTTGAAAAAGAATTACCGCAATTAAAAATTGATGAACCGCGTGACGGCACATTTAATCCTGATGCAAAATATTCTAAATCAACTGACGACCAAGAATTAGCAGATTCACTGATGGAAGACCATAAAAACAGAACATCGCAAGATGAAATAGACAAACTTTTTTCATAAGTAATTTGGCAGATATAATATATGAATATGCTCACCGATCCCGATATGAAGGAAATTGTTGAGAGTTTTTTAGTCGAGACAAAAGAAATTTTGGAAAAACTTGATCTCGATTTAGTAACACTCGAAAACAAACCAAAGGATAATGAACTTTTAAATGAAATATTTCGTGCCTTCCATACTATCAAAGGTACGTCGGGATTTTTAGGTTTGGAGAGATTAACATTAGTAACACACAAGTGTGAAGACCTGCTGAATAAGCTTAGGAAAGGTGAAATAGAATTAAATTCTAAATTGATGGATGGAATATTAAGTGGTTATGATAAAATTGGGGAGCTGGCTGAGTGCATTGAAAATAATAAAAATGAAGATGTAGATATTGATGAAACGGTAAATAATCTTGCAGCTCTATTAGAAAATGCTGCAAATGAACCTGTTGAAGTAAAAGTAAAACCAGCGAAAAAAACACCTGCAAAGAAAAAGGCAATTGCACAGATTAAAAAAACTCCAGCTGCAAAAAAGAAAACACCGCCGGTAAAAAGAACTGCGCCGGCAAAAGTTAAAAAAGAATTGGTAGCTGAACTTGTTGAAGTTGAAGAATTAATAATCGAAGAGAATGAAATAGATACAACGTTAAAAATTGAAGAACTAGAAGAGAAAGAAACAAAGCCTACTGCTGCTGCAAGCAACGCTGCACAAAAAGTAATGGGCAGTGGAAAGGAAACTACAATTCGTGTTGATGTTGAAAGGTTAGATGAACTCTTAAATATCGTGTCGGAGTTAGTTCTTGGCAGAAACCAGCTTTCACAAATAAATTCCGAATTTGCTCTCGATTATGAAGGCAGCAGTCATGCAAAAGATCTTTTTGAAGCAACTCGCTTAATCGATTTAATGACAAATGAACTTCAGCTTGTTGTAATGAAAGTCAGAATGGTTAAGATTGGCAAAGTGTTCAATAGGTTTCCTAGACTTGTTAGGGATTTATCTAAAGAAACAGGAAAGGAAATTGAATTAGTAATTAGCGGTGAGGATACTGAGCTGGATAAAACACTAATTGAAGAAATTAATGATCCGCTTGTACATTTAATTAGAAATTCCGTTGACCATGGAATCGAAGCGCCGGAAGAAAGAGCGAAGTTAAATAAACCTAGAGCAGGTAAAATTCATCTCGACGCTGAGCAGGAAGGAAATAATATAAGCATTACCATTACTGATGACGGCAAAGGCATTGATCCTGAAATAATCACTAACCTTGCAATCAAAAGAGGATTGATAACAGAAGAGAAAGCAAAAGAGCTGACTGAAAAAGAGGTGTTCAATTTAATTTTTCTTCCCGGATTTTCAACAGCAGCTAAAGTTACAAATGTATCGGGGCGCGGAGTGGGAATGGATGTTGTAAAAACAAACGTTGCTAAATTGCGAGGTACAATTGATATTGAATCGGAATTAGGTAAAGGAACAAAAATTACGATCTCGCTTCCGTTAACATTGGCAATTATTCATGGAATGATCGTACGAGTTGGAAAAGAAAAAGTTGTAATTCCATTAAACTCAATTCTTGAAGTACTGCGCGTACATAAAAATGAGATGTACAAAGTAAATCAAAAAGATGTAATAAAATTACGAGACAGAACCTTACCATTAGTTAGCATTGATGATATACTGCAAATTCACCGAAACGGTGAAGCAAAAAGTGATTATCAAAATGTGGTTGTTGTAAAAATTGCTGATAAAAGTTTTGGAATAAAAGTAGACGAGCTGATTGGACAAAAAGAAGTAGTAATAAAATCTCTCGGCAGTTACTTGGGTAATCTTGAAGGTATCGCCGGCTCAACAATTATGGGTGACGGTACAGTTGTTATGATCTTGGACTTAAGTGAATTAATGAATCAACTTACGGCTTAATGTGGATAGAATAATAAGAACAATAATAATCGACGACTCGGCATTCATGAGGAAATCATTATCCCTAATGCTGGAAAGTGATCCCGGTATTAAAGTTATAGGAACTGCCCGAAACGGACTGGAAGGCTATGAACTTGCCGTAAAAGAAAAGCCGGATATTGTTACTCTTGATATTGAAATGCCGATAATGGATGGACTGACCTGCTTAAGAAAAATTATGCGGGACGCGCCAACCTCTGTATTGATGGTAAGTTCATTAACTACCGAAGGCGCTGAATCGACAATGAAAGCCTTGGAATATGGCGCTGTTGATTTTATCCCGAAAGGTATGTCCCATGTTAATATTGGTATTATTGATGTTAAGACAGATCTGATAAATAAAGTAAAAGAAATTTATAAGCAGAAGACACTGCATGATAGATTTAAAAAACTTAGATCAAAAAGCACTGCAGGTATTCGTTCTGCTCCGGTTATTAATACTAAAATTCCATCTCATGGTTTTAAAGCAGTTGGATTAGGAATTTCCACCGGCGGACCATTGTCGCTTCAAAAAGTAATTCCTCTTATAGAAGAAAATTTTATGCTGCCGATGTTTATTGTACAGCATATGCCGCCAAAGTTTACAAAATCACTATCCGATAGATTGAACGGCTTATCAAAAGTAAATGTTAAAGAAGCGGAAAATAATGAGATCGTGAAAAATGGTACTGTATATATTGCTCCCGGCGGTTATCATATGACTGTTGAAAAAAATAGCACCGGTAATAAAATTAAAATTAGTGATAAACCTTCTGAAACTTTACATCGACCTTCTGTTGATGTGATGCTAAATTCGGTTATTGATGTTTACGGTAAAAGTGCGCTAGGAATAATTATGACTGGTATGGGAAAAGATGGCTCCGAGAGCATAAAAAAATTGAAAAGCTTGGGCGGCTATTGTGTTGCCCAGGATGAAGCAACTTGTGTAGTTTATGGAATGCCCAGAGCGGTTGTTGAAAACGGTACAGCTGATGCGGTAATTCCATTAGATAAAATTTCTGAAATTATAAATCAAGTAGGTCAAAATGGTCGAAGAATTTAACGAAGCCCTTTACAAAGAAATTTATATTGAAGACGAGATTAAAAGAAAAAAGAACATTCTTAAATCAAAAGATGTTACTATTAAAGGCAATAAAAAAATTTCGATTGATGAAGAATTACATACCGGCGTGAAAATTCTTCTAGAAAAAGATGAGAACGACAACATCAAAGAGATCAAATTTTATTGTTCTTGCGGTCAAACAAAATCTGTAGTTTTAGATTATTCTGAATAATAATTCTCACCTGTTCATATTTAGCCACAAAGCACTAAAAAACCCTTAAAACATCCCTAAATCGAATACTTTTTACTGGCATCAGTTTTGAAAATTTATCCTGAAAATTAAAAGGATTACTGATGGCAGGATCAAATATTAAACTTCTCGAAAACTACATTGACTTTCTTTCTACAAGAAATAAATCCATTAATAAAAATATTTCCAATATCGGCACAGAAAATTATAGAAGAGAAGATGTAGATTTTGTGAACGTTCTAAATAAAGAAATGGCAAATAATCTTAAAACTTCAAAAAGCAATCACATTAATGGAATGACAAACAGCAGCGAACCTTTTAAAACGATTGTTGATAAAGATGATACAATGATCTCCGGCATTAACAATGTGGATATGGATAGTGAAATGATGTCGCTCGCTGAGAACTCAATAAAATTTAAATTCGCATCCAGAAAAATTGGTGCTTACTACAAAACTCTTCAAAAAGTAATTAGTGGTAGAGGTTAAAAATGAAAATTCAAGATGGCTTTTTCGGTATGAACGCAAGTGCAAAAGGTTTAAGCATTCATAGAAAAAAAATGAATTTAATTGCTGAAAATTTAGCAAGTGCAGATGGTGTAAGAACAAAAGATGGAAAACCTTATCAAAGAAAATTCCTAAATGTTATAAAAGAAGGCAGCAGTAATATTCAAGCGGCAGTTAATACCCAAAATAGTATCAAGATGAGCACGACAAACAAAAATCACCTTAGCAAGTTAAGTGCAGTTGATAATATGCCGAATCAAAAAGATGAACTTAATTTGAATATTGTTGAGGATAATTCTGAAGGGGATTGGGTACACATGCCGGAACATCCAAACGCAAATGAAGAAGGATATGTTGAGCTTTCAAATGTAAATGTGATCAACGAAATGATCGATATGATAGCTGCTACAAGAAGTTATGAAGCAAACTTGACTGCCTTTAATGCTTCAAAGCAAATGGCTAAAGATGCTTTGGAGATATAACATGACAACTATGAGATACACACCGCAAAATATTAAAAGCAGTGAAAAGATTTTTTTACCGGATCATCCATGCTCGGATAAACAAGGTTTTATCTGTATAGATCATCCCGGGCTGTTAAATGAATTAACATCAAACATCCAGCAAAATATTAAAAAGAGAAAATCTACAATTCAACGAACAGCAGAATTATTAGTGTTAAATAAAACTTCGGATAAATACTGATATGAAAATTTCTACTAATCCAATAGGCAATTATGCTCCAAATTATATCGATCGCAGTGCAGCAAAACCACAGCCGGTTGAACAGCCGAAAAAAAATGAAACTGCGGTGCTATCCGCAAGTGAAAAAGAATATTTTATAAAGAAGTACCCGGAAAATAAAGCTGACATAACTGATTATCACTTCTACAAAAAAGGTGGAAAAATGTCGGGCGTTTCCGTTGGAAATTTATTTGACAGGAGAGGTTAAAATGGAAATAAATACTGGACTAAAAATACTACCTAAAATTACTGACGCTATTGAACTTCAGCCAAAGAACAATGATAAATTCAAAAATGTTTTTACTGAATTTATCGGCTCCGTTAATACGGAACAAATGAAAGCCGCGGAAATTACAGGTGACTTCATCAACGGTGAAGACGTAGAATTACACGATGTAATGATTGCCGGTGAAAAAGCAAAAACGTCACTCGATTTACTAATGCAGATTAGAAACAACGCAATTGACATGTACAAAGAACTAAGCCGGATGCAAATATAAGCCATGGACAAAAATCCTATTGCAGAAATAGTAGCTTTATTTAATAAGCTTTCACTGCCGCAAAGAGTTATGATCGGCGGCGGAATTGGGTTAACAATTGTTATGATAGGTGTTTTACTAACTTTTCTCAACGAGCCCAATTATTCAACATTATTTTCAAATCTTGAAGAAGCCGATGCCTCAAAAGTTGTTGAGCAGTTAAGCTCTCAATCAATTCCTTATAAACTTGAGCACAACGGCAGAACAATAAAAGTACCTGCTGAAGTTTTGCATGAAACCCGTCTATCCCTTTCCAGCAAAGGAATTCCGGGTTCCGGCGTTATCGGGTATGAGATATTCGACCAGAACACAATGGGAATGTCGAAGTTTCTTCAGCAGCTTAATTACAAGCGAGCATTAGAGGGTGAGCTGTCAAGAACCATCTCTCAAATTGAAGGAGTTGCCGGCGTACGCGTTCACATTGTTTCTCCTGAGAAGGCATTATTTAAAAATGAACAACAGCCGACTACCGCTTCTGTAATATTAAAAATTAGAAATGCTGCTGCTATCTCAAACAATAATATTAATTCAATACTAAACTTGGTTTCAAGCAGTGTTGAAGGTTTGATGACCGAAAACATTACCATAATTGATGATAGAGGCAGACTGCTATCTGGTGATAAAGAGCAAAACTCACTTGCGGTTTCAAGTTCAAGACAGTATGAAATAACTCAAAAGGTTGAAAACTATTTAAGCAGTAAAGCCCAAAGTTTACTTGATAATGTTTTGGGTTACGGCAATGCAATTATAAAAGTAAATGCGGAATTAAATTTTAATCAAGTCGAAAAAACAATTCAATCATTTGACCCTGAATCTCAAGTGGCAATAAGTGAGCAATTAATTACGTCAGAAAATTCAAATGTTGCCACAGGAGATTCGAGCGGTGCAGTTACGGAAAACACAACAACCAATTACGAAATTAATAAAACCGTTGAAAGAGTAATTGAAGGCAGCGGTAATATTACTCGCCTAAGTGTTGCTGCCGTAATAAATGATGTTGTAACAGAAGAAATGGTTGACGGAGTTTTGAAAACAACATCTCAGCCAAGAACGCCTGAACAAATTCAAAAATTAGAAAACTTAATTAGAAACTCTGTGGGTATTAACGACCAACGTAAAGATCAGTTCTCTTTGGTAAATATTTCTTTTGAAACAAAACCTCATGGAATTCAAAGCGTTGAAGAATACTCAACAGCGCCAAATTTATTAGAGGACTGGGATAAGCTTACAAAGCTGATTTTAGTTTTGCTGGCTATCGGCGCATCTCTTTTTATAGTTAAAAAATTAATGTTCAGATTAAAAAATGAAAAAATAGTTATCGGCACTTTTAACTCTTCGGAATTTGCATATCAAAATGCCGGAGGAATGAATAGCCAATTAAGTGGTGGTTCACATCAAGCTGAGTTAGAAGAGCCTGAACCGCCGAGACCTAAAAAGAAAAAACGGCTGCTGCCGGAAGGTGATCTGGAAGATGAAATTTCCGATGAAGCAGCGATTAAAAAAGCACGGCATGATAAGATTGCATCATATGTTCAAAAAAATCCAATTGATGCCGCAAAAATGATAAATGCATGGTTGCACGAAGATGAACTCAACTGATAAACTAAAAATACGTGATAAAAAATCTGCAACAATTTCAGGCGTGCAAAAAGCCGCTCTGTTAATGATTGCGCTTGACGTGGACATTGCTGCAGAAGTTTTCAAGCATCTTGACCCGGTTGATGTTGAAAATATTTCCGCCGCTATTTCACAGGTTAAAAATACTCCCTCAAATACTATCAGCACTGTGATGGAAGAATATCATAACATGGTAACTGCTCGCGAGTATTTGCTGGAAGGCGGTATGGACTATGCCCAGGCAATTTTGGAAAAATCATTTGGTTTATCCAAAGCGGTAGAAATTATTGAAAAAGTAAAAGACATTACAACTCTCCGCGGGTTTGATATTCTAAAAAAAGTTGATTCAAGTCAGCTTGTAAACTTTTTAAATAAAGAGCATCCACAAACGATTGCTCTTATACTTTCTCATTTAAGCCCGGATCAAACCGCTAATGCTATTAAAGAACTGCCTGATGAACTAAAAGCTGATGTATCTTACAGAATTGCTACACTTGGCAAAATTTCACCGCTTACGCTAAAACAAATTGAAAAAGTTGTTGATGATATGGCAAGCCTTTCAATGAGTAATACTATTGCAAAAATTGGCGGTACAAAAAGTCTGGCGACCATACTTAATAGAACTAGCGTTACACTTAGCAAGGAGATACTAGAAAAGATCGAAGAGAAAGATGTTGAAGTGGCAGCAGAAATTAAACGGCTGATGTTCATCTTTGACGATATAATTCATATTCAGGATAAAGATATTCAAAGAATATTAAGAGAAGTAGATAGAAAAGACTTAGCCTTATCACTAAAAATTGGTGACGATAAACTAAAAGAAAAAATTTACGGGAACATGTCCGAACGAGCTGCTGACTTACTAAAAGAGGAATTGCAGTATATGGGTATGGTTAAATTGAAAGACGTTGAAGCTGCCCAGGCGAGAATAATCGATGTTATAAAATCACTTGAAGAGAGTGAAGAAATATCTCTAAACATTAGAGGAATGCTGGAAGAGGTTTATGTCTAACATAATTAAGCTGAGGTCCGATTCAAAAAAACTTAAAGTTAAAATTCAAGAATCGGCTTTAAAAAGTATATACGAAGAGCAGGAGTTTGCTAAAGAAAAAGAACGCTTACAAATGGAGAACAGCTTAGCTCAAAGATATGATCAAGGATTCAGTGACGGACAGAATGCAATTAGACAAGAAATGGAAGAAAAGTATAACACACAGTTAATTGAAAGGTATGATGAAATTTCAAAAACCTTTTTATCGATTGAAGAAAACTTAAAGGAATATAAGGATGTATTTGCAAACCTTGTTCTGGAGTTGTCTTACTTGATTTCAGAAAAAATTGTAAGAAGAGAAATTAAAAAGGAAAGCATGATTACTGATGTTATGAAAGAATCACTCAATAAAATTGTTGGTGCTAACAGCATTCAGATTAAATTAAACCCGGATGAACTCGAGGAAATAAAGTTGGAAAGCGGCAATTCGTTTGCAGGTAAGTCGCTATCGAATATAAGTTTTGAAGCTGACGAAAGAATAGATGCAGGAGGATGCTTAGTGATAACCGAAATTGGAAATGTTGACGGAAGGGTAACATCACAAGTGGAAGAAATTAAAAAACAATTAGATGCGGCATATGCTGTAACTGAAGAGTAAATGAATATTCAAACAGAATATATTAGCCAGTTCCGCAGAATTATATCAAACACTGAGTTGATAAAAGTAAACGGGAAAGTAACCGATGTTATCGGGCTGGTTATTATTTCTTCAGGACCAAATGTAAACCTTGGCGAAGTTTGCAACATTATCGACAGAGACAGTAATCACGTTTGTCAATCTGAAGTTGTAGGATTTAAGGATGGCAAAGTTCTCTCAATCGCCCTGGGCGAAGTAAATAATATTTCACCGGCGTGTGAAATTATTGCAACGGGAAAAAGTTTTTCAATTCCGGTTGGAATGGAATTGCTGGGTAGAGTGATTGACGGATTAGGAAATCCAATAGACGGTAAAGGTGCGTTGATTGGATCGACAAATAAAAATATTCACAGGGAGCCGCCAAATCCGCTTGAGCGAAAAAGAATTTCCGAGCCGCTGCAGACAGGGGTTAGATCTATTGACGGGCTGCTGACTGTTGGCAAAGGGCAGCGAGTAGGAATTTTTGCAGGAAGCGGTGTTGGTAAAAGTGTGATGCTGGGAATGATTGCTAAAAATACAAACGCGGATATTAACGTAATAGTGTTAACCGGCGAGCGAGGAAGGGAAGTAAGAGAATTTATTGAAAAAGATTTGGGCGAAGAAGGTTTAAAACGATCTGTGGTAATTGTTTCAACGAGTGATAAGTCAGCATTGATAAGAATGAAAGGCGCATTTGTCGGAACCACTATTGCAGAATATTTTCGTGATATGGGAATGGATGTTGTCCTGATGATGGATTCAGTAACTCGATTTGCAATGGCTCAGAGGGAAATTGGATTGACTATCGGCGAACCTCCAACAACGAAGGGTTATACACCATCTGTATTTGCAATTCTCCCCAAATTACTTGAAAGAGCCGGCACAACAAAATCGGGAACTATTACTGGTTTTTATACTGTGCTTGTCGATGGCGATGATATGAATGAACCAATCGCCGATGCTGTAAGGTCAATCCTTGATGGACACATTGTTCTTTCAAGAAACCTTGCTAACATGGGTCAGTTCCCGGCGGTTGATTCATTACAAAGTGTAAGCAGGGTTATGCCCGACATAGTTGACAAAGCACATAGACAAAGAGCAATTGATTGTAATGAAATTTTGGCAACCTACCGGGAGGCGGAAGACCTTATTAACATTGGGGCTTACGTAAAAGGCAGTAATCCTCAAATTGATTACGCGCTGTCAAAAATCCAGAGTATTAAATCGTTTTTAAAACAAGACATGATGGAAAAAACAATTTTTGATGAAACACTTCTTCGGCTTGAAGAAATAATAGGTGAATCACTTTAATGGCAAAGTTTAAATTTAAATATGATCCGATAAAAAGAGTTAAGGAGCAATTGGAAAAGAAAGTTCAAAAAGAAATTGCTGAACTGAATGACCGAATAGAAAATAATAAAACTAAAATTAATACTATTGAGAACGAAATGAAATTAAAGAAACTGAAATTTAAAAAAGGTGCAAAGGTATCAGAACTTCAGTTTCAAAAAAATTATGAAACATATATGCAAGGGTTGATCGAAAGCATAAAAAGGAAGATCAATGAATTGGTTAAGCAAAAAAACACAAAACTCCTTGAACTATTGGATAAAACTAAGGAGAAAAAAATGTTTGTTAAGCTGGAAGAAAAGCATTTGGAGAAATTTAATAAAGAGGAAAATAAACTTGAAGCGACAAGAATTGATGAAGTCGCCTCACAAAGCTTTACTCGAGGGAAATAATGAAGAATAGTCTGGTATATATTGTTGCTTTTCTGTTAGTGTTTTTAATTACAACTGCTGCAATAATATTTTTAAATGAAAGTTTTAATAATATTTTCCGATTTGACTTTCGAGATATACAGCCGCCGGAGGATGATATAGCATCTCTACTTTCCGATAAACAAATTAAAAACATGAAGGACGCTCCTGACTCGGTTAAGTATGGTGTTTACAAAGAATTATTCTCTGCCGATTCAACTGTTTTTCTTGTTCAAGACTCAGGAATTATCGACAGCTTAAATAAAGTAAATGAATTAATTGCTGAACTTCAGCGTTCACAATTAAATATTCAGCAGGCCCAAGGCAAATTATATGAGAAAAAGAGTGAAGAAGTGGAGGTTAATCCGGAAATCGTAAATAGAGATTCGGTATACCAGGTATGGTTAAAGAAGACAGTTAAATTTTACGAAGGGATGAAACCGGCCGAAGCCGCTAAAATAATCGTAGGATATTCCGATGATGTAGCAAAGGATATTGTTTATAAAATGAAACCGAAGAAAGCAGCTAAAATATTAGCTTCACTAAATCCGCAAAAAGTGCAGAATATAACGAGAGTAGAATAATGTTATTTAATCCGATATTTATAAATCCGCAAAATTTTTTAAGTACACCAGAAGTGAGCGGTGTAAAGAAAAATAAACTTACCTATTTATTTTCTGATATTATTAAAAATAGCCTCGGAGCGAAAAAAACTGATAATGAAACTTCAAGTGTTGAATTACAAAAAGTAAGTAAGGAAAAGTTAGCTTCATTAAAATTAATTGATACAGCAAATCCTGTAAATTCAATTTCAAAGGCTGAAGAGGAAATAGTATTAGAATTAACAAACATTCTTTCATCGTTTAGAACAGTAAGTGATAGCTCTGAAGAAAAAACAAAAATTGTTTTAGCTGAAAATACCGGAGAAAATGTATTAACTGTTGATGAACAAGATGTAACTGCTGCAATTAATAAAATCATTGAACTGGTGAAAAAGTATGATCTTACTATTGAAGAAGGAAATATTGTTATTCCTAATGAGGCAGCAGTAGAAATAGGAAAAGAACAGCTTTTTACCGATTCGCCTGAGATGAAAAAAATATTAAGCGCAATCTCTGCTGGGAAGCAGTTAAAAATTTCCATAAAGGTCGGTGAAAAAAATATTGATCTTGAAATCAGCAAGGCCGGAAGAATAATTGAGAATAATGTTGTAGTGTCTGAAGTAGCTGCAAAACAGTCAGTCGTAAACAATGAGAACGAAAAAACAATTACGAAAGTTGTTGAACAATTAAAGAATGAAGTTGCAAAGTCAAATAATGTTAAATCTCCTTCCGCAGTATTGGAGAAACAACCTGTAGTCTCAGACACAAAAACTCAGGACATGAAATCATCAAATCAATCATTGCCGACTGATAATGCTAATCCTTCCGGTGAAACCGTATTAACTGCAAAGCATAATAAAATTGAACCTGCATTATTTAAAATGGCAATTACATATAAATCAGTTAGTGTTTCTACCGATAATATTGTCCTTACTGAAAACCTTAAATCAGTAGCGAACAATGATAATAAACCCGGCAATGAATTAGTTAAACAGATTAAATTTTACTTTGAAGATAAAATTGTTCAATCCGATAAAACTTTAAATACAGAAACTCAAAAAGTTAAAGTGGTCTCGAACAATGAAATTTCTAATCAAAAGATTATCACAAGCTCAGAAAAACCAATAGACAATAATGGCGCGAACAAACTGATTCAAAGTATAAAAAAGTTAGATAATAAAATGCTTAAGCCTGACTTTGTTCCGAAAGCAATAAAATTTAGCCCAACTGCCATTGAAGAAATTAAAAGTCAAAAATTTGAATTATTAAATTTAAGCTCAGCTGTCCGAACAATAAAAAGTATTAGCAAGCCGGTTAGCGAATATGTTAGCAATGCTGAGGTTAAAAATGTTAGTAAAACATTTACAATAAATAAACTTGATTCAGTTCCGGAAAAAGTTGAATTAAAAGATGATTGGATAAAGATTAACCCTACTGAAATTAAAAACATGTTAAATGTAAAAAGTGATGATATTCTAACTTCGATGAAAAGTAAAGTTAAGGGAGTTGAGATAAAGGAATTAAAAGAATTCCTTACTTCAAATAAAAACAGTCAATTGACATTAAGAATAGTTCCTGAAGAAAAAATAATTCAGACAGATTCTATTCAAAATGAAACGTTTAAAAATGTTACTAAAGAACAAACTAATGAGCCAAAGTTTGTGGAAGAAAACAAAGTTAATACGCTTGCTGAAAAAAGTACTCAAAAATTTGAAATTGACTTCGAGAAATTTAAAGCCGCAATAAAAGACAGAAATGTTAATAAAGAAATTCAAAAAATTATTGATTCACCAAAAGATTTTACTAAAGCAAAAATTGTTATTGAAACTGCAAATCCAACCGGAGTTGAGCATACGGAAATTAAGTACAATGCGGTTCCTCAGAATGTTAGTAAAGAATTTATTAGTGAAGCTTCAATAAAACAATCGGCTCCTGCTGATGAAAAAATTATTAAGCCGGAAATAAAAGGCCGCGAAACTAATACGAATGAACAGCAGAAAGAAATAAAAGTAGAATCACCATCTGCGAAAGAGCAAAATACAAATAGCAGCGAAAACAAAAATTCAGAAAACAGACAACCGGCAAGTAATAATTATTCTAAAGCAGCTGAAGCCGACACGGTTAAAATAAACAGTGCGCCGGTTGATGAAAATTTTAATGATAGCTTAAAAAGTGCAGTATCGGTAAATAATGTTGAAGCGACTGCTTCTTCTTCCTCAAGCGACATTTTGTCCCTGCCGAAAGAACTGGCGGGAAATGTTAGAGAAGTAAAAGCAGCAGACATCTACAAGGAATTATTCAAACTTGCTGAGAAAAAAGAGAAGCAATCAATAACCTTGCAGCTAATACCTAAAAAACTTGGCAGAGTTAAAGTTGTTGTTGATATAATTGATCAGATGCTCCAAACAAAAATAGAAGTCGAAAATGAATCAGCAAAACAATTGCTTCAAAATAATATGGATGCTCTGAAGCAGTCATTGAACCAAAGCGGAATTCAATTAAGCAGCTACACAATTTCATTATCAAACCCCAATAATAAAAACTTTAAACCATTTGCTGCCAAGAAAAAAGTTTCCGGGAATGACGAATTGGAAAACAATGAAAATGAAAACACACCTGTTTCAGGGAAGAAGATGGGATATAATACATACGAGTATTTAGCTTAGGAGATTAAGATATGGTAAATACAATTGGATCAATCGGAGGCGGCAGTATTGCACCAATGGGCAATAGTTCGCTAGGGAAAAACGAGTTTTTGGAATTGTTAATTGCGCAATTAAGAAACCAGGATCCGTTAAGTCCTATGGAAGGAACAGAATTCGCTTCACAGCTGGCGGAGTTTAGTTCGCTTGAACAGCTTTCTAATTTAAATAATTCAATGACAGAGAGTATTGACGCGAATTACTACTTAACTCAATCGATAAATAATACAATGACAGCAACACTTATCGGGAAAGATGTTAAGCTTAGCACCACAAATTTTGAGTATAAGGGCCAGGAGGAAATTTCACTCGGTTATAATTTGCCCGTTGCTGCGCGCAGTGTGAACATCAAAATTTATAATGAAGAAGGCGCTTTAATAAAAACTATAGAAAATGCGCCAACTACTTCCGGAAACGCTAAAGTTTCATGGGATTTTACCGATAATGATGGTAACACTGTACCGAATACGAAGTACAGATTTGAAGTAGAAGCTAAGAATAACAAAGACGAAAAAATGGCGATTGAATCTTTTATATGGGGTAAGATAGACGGAGTGAAATTCACCGGTTCCGGCAGCAAGATAATTGTTAACGGTGTTGAATACTACTTATCGGATATATCAGAAATTCTTAATCCTCCGGCAACCACAACAGGAGAGCCGGGACCAGGAGGAGACGATACTGATGGCTGAGATAAATGGAATTAAAGTACCATTTACGCCGATTGTAACTGAAAGTGAATCGACGAAGAATCGTGTTCAAAATTTCAAACAGGATTTTGGTTCGATATTTAAAGAAGAACTTGAGAAAGTAAAATTTTCAAATCATGCTATGACAAGATTAGAATCAAGAAACATAAAGTTCAATGAAACTGAATTGAATAAAATTCAAAACGCAATAGAAAAAGCAGAAGCAAAAGGTTCAAAAGATGCATTAGTTTTAATGAATGACACAGCTTTAATAGTAAATATTCCAAATAAAACAGTAGTAACAGCAATACAAGTAGAGCAGCAGAACGAAAACATTTTTACAAATATCGACAGTGTAGTTTTAACTTAAAAAATAATTAAATAACAACAGAGCGGGACCTTCTTTGGACGCTCTTGATCCAGCCGACTGACAGAAGCCGGATCACATTAAAAAAAAAATCCTTTGGAGGATCAAATGGCACTTCAAAATTCACTATTCACCGGAGTATCCGGTTTACGAAATCACCAATCAATGATGGACGTTATCGGTAATAATATTGCTAATGTTAGTACAATTGGTTTTAAAGGTTCACGAATGACATTCGCTGATACTTTCAGCAGATTCATGAGAACTGGTACTAACCCGCGCGAAGGTGTCGGCGGTACAAATTCATTTCAAATTGGATTGGGCGTTAAAACAAATTCCATAGATAAAAACTGGGCACAAGGAACTTTTGAAACAACCGGAATTAGTACTGACTTAGCTTTGGAAGGACCCGGATTATTTGTTTTGAAAAGTAATGATCAAACATTTTATTCAAGAGCAGGCGCATTTAATTTTGACGCCAACGGCAGATTAGTTAATCCACAGAACGGTGCAATATTGCAGGGTAAAGTTGCAAATGGCGACGGCATCATTCCGATTGGAAATACCTTAGAAGATATTATGATTGATACAAATCTTAAACTGCCTGCAGTTTCAACAACTGAAGTTGAATGGGCGGGAAATCTTGACAGTGATTCTGCGATTACAAGATCTGAAGTAGTTGCGCAGCGAGGAAATATCGATCTAAACGCAGCAGGACCATTTGTAACTAATACAGCAATTTATAATGAATTTGGTGATGAGTATAACTTACAAGTTACTTATACAAGAACTGGCGCAAATACTTACGACATGTCTTGGGAAGTTCAAGATGAAGATGCTGCGGCATTAACTCCACCGCAAACAGGTGTAATATCACCAATAGTTTTTGAAGAAGACACACCCGGTAGCGGAAGCTATAGAATGAATGCGGCAAGCAAGGATTTATTTGATACTACATCCGGCACATATTTCGGCGGAATTCAAATAGCTTCTGAAAATTTAGATTTTACAATTAACCCGGATTTAGTAACACAAAACGCAGCAGTAGGCAATTTAAGTTTATCGGCCGATGGAAGTCGAGACCCGAATATTATCGGCGGTTCAATTACAGTTTACGATTCACTTGGAAATACACATCAAATTTCAGTAAAGTTTACAAAGCGTGCTGATAATCTTTGGAACTGGAGTGCATCTGTTCCAGGTTCATCAACAGCAAATGGAACTCCTGTTGAAGTTAGAGGTTCTGTTGAATTTGAACCCGATGGTTCGTTAGATCCGACAAAGATCTTACCGAATAACCCTGCTTTAGCATTCCAGCCAAAAGGCGGCGCTGATGTAGTTTCGGTTGACTTAAACTACGGCGAAAATTTTCATGGACTAACTCAAACAAATTCAACATCAGTACTCTCGGCAATAAACCAAAATGGATCGCCTTCTGCATCATTGGCAAATATTTACATTGATCAATTCGGTTACGTGCAGGGTATTTTTGATACCGGCGATACAAGAAACTTAGCTCAAATTATGGTCGCAACATTTAATAATCTTAACGGCTTAATTAGTACCGGTGATAACATGTATCAAGCATATTCAAATTCTGGCACCGCAAGAATTGGCGGCATGGGAGATGAAACTGATACACTAGTTCAAGCAGGTGTGCTTGAGCAATCAAATGTTGATCTATCTGAAGAATTTACGAAAATGATCCTTTCACAAAGAGGTTTCCAGGCTAATGCCAGGGTAATTACAACCTCCGATGAACTTCTTCAGGAAGTAACAAATTTAGTTAGATAGTAGATACTCCTATGAAGCGGGGAGTATAATTTAATACTCCCTGCATTTTTAATAATCCTCCAATTGTAGAATAATAGCCACTCCTTGAAATATTTCCCCTTTAAGTACTTGTTTATTAACGCTTTGTAAATGGCATATCTATTGATTCTTATGGGCAACTAAAAAAAATGAGATTTATTTATGCCCGAAGAAGAAAAAGATATTACTGAAAAAATTGAAGTCGAAGAGCCGGCTGCGCCTTCAAAAATTAATATGAAAGTCTTTTTATTTGGACTTCCCGTATTCATCCTTCAACTTGTTTTTGTTTACTACATAACTGCTAATATTTTATTAAACAGACATGAATATGGTGTTGAAGCTGCAACTCCTGATGACGAATCAGAAGAAGTTTCGGACACAGCAGAAGTTGTTGAACTCGGCAAACACATTTATGCAGTTGATGATATTATTGTTAATCCCGCCGGCACCGATGGTAAAAAATTATTATTAACGTCAGTTGGTTTTGATGTCGCGACGGAAGAAAGTCTTAAGGAGTTGGAAGTAAAAGAAATATTAGTAAAAGATATGATCATTTCGATTCTTTCAGAAAAAAGTTTACAGAAGTTAAGACATTGGTCATACAAAGATTCACTAAGAACAGAAATTGCAGTCAATATGCAAAGCTTTTTACCAAGTATCCAAGTTAACAAAGTGTACTTTTCTAAATTTATAATTCAATAGCTATGGCAGAAGTATTATCACAAAAAGAAATTGATGCGCTTCTGAACAATGTTCAAGGCGGAAGCAGCGAAACAACGGCTGAAGGCGGGTTAGAAAAAGATGTTGTGCCTTTCGATTTTAGATTGCCAAACAGAATTTCAAAAAATCAGCTTAGAACGATTCGCAATATTCATGAAACATTTGCCGAAGGATTTAGTTCGTTTTTAGTTTCTAAACTGCAGACAATTGTAAATATTAATGTTACTTCAGTTGATCAAATTTATTATTCGGAATATGTTTTATCGGTAGCAAACCCTGCATGCCTTTACACCTTTGATATTAAGAACACTGATGTAAAAGGTATATTTGAAGTATCCCCCGATTTGGCAATGAACTTAATTGATATGCTGCTCGGTGGTAACGGTGAAAACGCAAGCAAACCAAAGCCCATTACACCTATTGAGCAAAAAGTTCTAAATGTTATTATTGATAGAGTGATGCAGGATTTAACAAAATCATGGCTTATAATCGGCGACTACGAATTTAGGACTGAACGATTTGAATCCGATATTGATTTTGCACAGATAACCTCACAAAGTGAATCTGTTTTGCTGGTAACTTTTGAATTGATGATTGGTGAAAAAACATTTTTTATGAATCTTTGTTTTGCAACCTTTGCATTTGATACAGTGCTTAGCAAATTAACAGTGCAGCATCTATCAAAAATACGTCCGGGCAAATACAGCGGCACGACCGCACAAAATATGATTCGCGAAAATTTAAGTTCATCACAAATTCCATTAACTGTTGAATTTGGAAAAACGAAAGTTTCCCTAAAAGAATTAATGACTCTTGAAAAAGGGGATATAATAAAACTTCAAAATAAAATTGATTGTGATTTTCCGGTGAAGTTAAACGAAAAAATAGTTTTTTACGGCAAGCCGGGTGTAGTGAACAAACACAAAGCAATAAAAATTAATCGTAAAGCAAATACAGAGAAATTATAAATCTAAGGTAATATTATGGCAGAAGAGAAAACTAATAACGCTAAAGAAACTGAAGAATCTAAACAACCTGAAGCCGAGCCTGTTACTGAACCGGAAGTTGATCAAAAAGAGGAAACGGTTGAGGCTGGGACTGCGGAGTTTGAGGACTTTGATGAGTCATTTAATTTCAATACAGAAACACTTAACAAACTTGATTATCTAAATGACTTGCAGCTTAACATTTATATTGAGCTTGGCAGAACAAAAATGAAAATTAAAGATATCCTTGAACTTGAAAGAGGATACGTAATTGAACTTGACAAATTGGCAAGTGAACCTGTTGATATTTTTGTTAACAACAAAAAAATAGCCGAAGGTGAAGTTGTAGTTATTGATAAACATTTTGGAATTAGAATAGTAAACTTGGTTGATCCGAAAAAAATGATGCAGGGACTATCGTAATGTCATTTATAGATGTATTAAAAATGCTTGGTCCCATCGTATTAATATTAGGATTACTTTACAGTGTTCTGCTGCTAGTCCGAAAATATACATTCCAGATCAAAGGCAAACAAGGTGGTTCATGTAAAATCAATGTACTTAACACTCAAATGATCCTTCCCAAAAAATATGTTTCCATAATTAAAGTTGAAGATAAAATGCTTGTGTTGGGAATAAGCGAAAACTCAATAAACTTGTTGAAGGAGTTAGACTATCAAGAAGAAGAAATTTTTGAAGAGACTGAACAAACTAAACCTGCGAATTTTTTTGAACTGTTAAAAAGTAATTTTACAAACAAATGAAGCAAAAATTTTTAATATTATTTTTTCTCTCTCTAATGTTGTTAAGTACAGATGTATATGCACAGAACACTTCAACACTGCCTCTGCCGAAAATTGGAATTGATATTGGAACTGCAGATAGCCCTGAAGATATTTCAGTCACTCTTCAATTAATACTATTACTCACGGTTTTATCCTTAGCGCCATCAATTTTAATTATGACTACATCATACCTTAGAATAATTATTGTATTTCATTTTCTTAAGCAGGCGCTTGGAACCCAGCAAATGCCGCCGAGCCAGCTTCTTGCAGGAGTTGCATTGTTCATCACATTTTTTATAATGGCTCCAACTTGGGGAGTTGTAAATGATACAGCATTAAAGCCGTTGATGGATGGCGAAATATCAATTGAAGAAGCTTATGATAAGGGAATTGAGCCTGTAAGAGGTTTTATGTTTAGACAAGTGAGAGATGAAGACCTAGCATTGTTTATGAGTTTTACGACAATTGAGCAGCCGGAAAATAAAAAAGATCTGCCTACTTATATTTTACTCCCTGCATTTGCACTAAGTGAATTACGCACGGGATTTATTATTGGATTCTTCCTGTTCATTCCGTTCTTAATGATGGATATGATTGTTGCGAGTGTGCTATTATCGATGGGTATGATGATGATACCGCCGATGATGATCGCACTGCCTTTTAAAATATTACTCTTTGTTTTAGTTGATGGATGGAATTTAATAGTTGGATCAGTAGTTAGGGGATTCTCTTAAATGACTGAAGATTTGGTAATTGAACTATTGACAGAAGTATTTTTCACTTCATTTTTAATATTGCTTCCAATACTTGGTGTTTCGCTGGTAATTGGACTCATAATTTCAATTTTTCAAGCTACAACTTCCATTCAGGAAATGACGCTAACATTTGTCCCTAAAATATTAATTACCGCAGTTGCAATAATTATTTGTTTACCCTGGATGATGGACAAACTAATAAACATTACTCTTAAAATGTTTGAACTTATTGCAACGGTAGTAAAATGACCGGAATAAAAATTACAGATTTTATAATAGTTCTGTTTATTTTCTTGAGGATCGTTTCCGCATTTAGTGCTGCACCGGTATTTGGCAATAAGGCACTGCCTGTTATGACAAGAGTTCTGCTTTCATTTTTTCTTGCCGTAATTTTATTTTTAGCAATCGATACATCAACCTGGGAAGTGGAATTTACAATTTGGTTTTTAACCATTACAGCCCTTAAGGAAATTATTACGGGATTAATTATCGGCTTTATGGTTAACCTTATTTTTTACGGAATTTCATTCGCAGGAACATTTATTGGTTTTGATATTGGATTAATGATGGCACAAGTGATGAATCCGATGGAAGAATCCAATAATAATGTAATTGGAGAAATGATTTACTTTTCTGCAATGCTAATATTTTTTATAGTTAACGGGCATCATTATGTTTTAAGAGGATTAGGATATTCGTTTACAATAATTCCTGTTGGGCATGAAACAATAAACGAATCGGTAAACATTATCATCATTAAATATTCTGCCCAAGTATTTGTACTTGCAATAAAAATTGCTTCACCAATAATTGTCTCTTTCTTTTTACTGCACCTTGCTGAAGGTGTAACTGCAAGAGTTATTCCACAGATGCAGGTATTTTTTGTAACTCAGCCTTTAAAAATCGGATTAGGATTTATTCTCTTATCGGTTGGTGTTCCGATTTATGTGCACGTTATTAAAAATTTGTTAGAAGCATATGAAAATAATTTGTTTGAACTAATTCAGGCGATGGAGTAGTTAATGGCTGAAAACGAAGGCCAAGAAAAAACCGAACAACCGACCGGGAAAAAGCTGCAAGATGCTCGGGAAAAAGGTCAGGTTGCAAAAAGTCAGGAGATCAATTCATTCGCGATCTTCACTTTTGGGCTATTGCTTATTTTTGCTACGCGCCAATTTATGGGCGACTTGCTAAGCGAATTGGCAATCACGGTTTTTAGTCAGCTTGATACTTTAACAATAAGCATAGATTTAATACAATCATTCGCCTCAAAAGGGTTTTACAAATACGTACTTATTTTATTCCCAATATTTTTAGGATTAGTAATAATTGCGATCGGTGCCTCTGCATCGCAGGTTGGAATTAAAATGAGTTTAAAGGCAATGGAGCCAAAATTCAGCAAACTCAATCCGATTAAAGGAATAAAAGAAAAATTCTTTTCCAGCCGCTCATTTGTTGAAGCAGCAAAATCAATTGTAAAGCTTATCATAATTGGAATATTCATTTACTCCGTTCTTAATAAATTCTTCTTTGAATCAGTATCATTAGTCAATTATACAGTTCCGGAAATTGTTGATTTTATGTTGGACTATGCGATAGCTTTTTTATGGCAAATAAGTTTAGCCTTTGCTGTTATTGCTATAGCCGATTTTATATTTCAAAAATATAAATTCAAAAAAGATATGATGATGACCAAACAGGAAGTAAAGGAAGAAGGCAAACAGACAGAAGGATCACCGGAAATTAAATCGAGAATAAAGAAAGAACAATTTTTAGCTGCCAAGAAAAGAATGATGGCTGAAGTGCCGAATGCTGATGTTGTTATTACTAACCCGACTCACTTTGCCGTTGCCCTAAAATATGATATGGACAGAGAAGCAGCACCAAAAGTTGTTGCAAAAGGTGTTGATACTTTAGCACAAAGAATTAAAGCAATTGCTGCAGAGAATAACGTGCCTATTCATGAAAACAAAGTTTTAGCGCGTGCACTTTATAAACATTGCGATGTAGGTGAAACAATTCCTGAAAAACTTTTCCATGCGGTAGCGCAAATATTAGCATTCATCTATCAAGCAAAAGATAAAAAAAGTAAAAGTATAGTTTAATATGAGTAAACTCGGAAAAAATACCGATGTACTATTAGCCTTTGGAATAATATTTATTCTCGGCTTAATGCTTATTCCATTGCCTCCGGGATTTTTGGATTTCTTTCTTGCATTAAATATTACTGCCTCAGTGCTTTTACTTATTGTTTCGCTTTACATTCAAAAGCCTCTTGATATTTACGTGTTCCCAAGTTTATTGCTCGTGTTAACAATATTTCGGTTGGCGCTCAATATAAGTTCAACAAGATTAATTCTAATTGAAGGCTTTGCCGGAAAGGTAATTGAATCATTTGGTTCTTTTGTTGTAGGTGGCAATTTTGTAGTTGGGTTTATCATTTTTATCATCCTCATAATAATTCAGTTTATAGTAATTATAAAAGGATCGGGAAGAATATCAGAAGTTGCAGCTCGCTTTACTTTGGACGCAATGCCCGGTAAGCAAATGGCAATTGATGCTGATTTAAATACCGGTCTAATAACCGAAGGTGAGGCAAGAACAAGAAGAGAAGAGATAAGCAAGGAAGCAGAATTTCACGGATCGATGGATGGTGCAAGTAAATTTGTTAAAGGTGATGCAATTGCAGGGTTGCTTATAAATGCAATCAATATAATCGGCGGACTTATTATCGGCGTTGCTCAAAGAGATCTAACTTTTTCAGATGCCCTTCAATCTTATACAATTTTAACAATAGGCGACGGACTTGTTTCACAAGTACCGGCTTTGCTTATTGCAACCTCAGCAGGTTTGGTTATTACAAGAAATACCTCTGGTTCTGCTTTAGATGTTCAAATAAAAGCTCAGTTATTTTCTAATCCTAAAGTGCTTGCTACTGTTGCTGTTATTATGCTGCTGTTTTCGATAATTCCCGGCATGCCGACAATTCCTTTTGTATTACTTTCTTTTGGATTAGGTGCAGGCTCATATTTTTCGAAAAAGAAAGCTAATGCTGCAGATCATGTTTTAGTTGATGAACAGGAAGAAGAACCTGTCTCCGGCGAGGAAAGAGTTGAGCAGTATCTTCAAGTCGATCCAATTGAAATTGAGATTGGATACGGGCTAATAAATTTAGTTGATGAACAGCAGGGCGGGAATTTGTTTCATAAAATTTCGTCTACACGAAAATATATCGCTTTGGAATACGGAGTTCTTGTTCCGCCGGTGAGAGTGAGAGATAACCTTCAACTGGATCCGAATGCTTATTTAATAAAAATTAAAGGCAATATCGTAACTCAGCATGAACTATACACCGACAGATTCCTTGCAATGAATCCTGGAAATATTGATGACCCGATTGACGGAATTGTTACAACTGATCCGGCATTCAATCTTCCAAGCTGCTGGGTTTCATCGGAGCAGAAGGATAAGGCTGAGTTGCTCGGTTATACTGTTGTTGACAGCGTTTCAGTTTTATCAACACATTTGCAGGAAACTTTGAAAAGGCATTTCGATAAAATATTATCAAGACAGGCAGTTAAACAATTGCTGGAAAACTTGAAAGAAGATTACCCGGCGGTAATTGATGATATTAATTCTGAAACTCTGTCTCTGGGAACGATTCAAAAAGTATTACAGAATTTATTAAAAGAGCTTATTCCTATAAAAGATTTGGTTCAAATTTTAGAAGCATTAATTGATTATTCAAAAGTAACAAAAAATGTGGATGTACTTACCGAGTACGTAAGGCATTCAATCGGCGATACTATCGCAAACATGTACATTGATGCGAACGGTATAATTCATGGATGTTTAATTGGAGATCATTTAGATATGCTGATCACCAATTCCTTAAAAGAGCAAAAAGAAGCGACAAGCACTTTGGGTTTAAACCCAATGCAAATCAATCAACTGAACACAAAGCTTGAAGAATTACAAGGCAAATTTAGAACGCTGGGTTATACGCCAATAATAATAGCTTCAGCAGCTATTCGTCCATACTTCTTCCGTTTGATAAGTTCATCGTTTAATGATTTTGTTGTTCTTTCATATTCTGAATTACCACCGACTGCAGAATTAGAGTTTATAGATAAATTGGAGCTTGGAGATGAAGGTTAAAAAATTTCGTGCACTTTCCTTAAGAGAAGCATCGCAATTGATGAAGGAAGAATTAGGCGGCGAAGCTATTATTTTAAGCACTAGATTAATTGAAGCTGATCCATCGATTGGACAGAGAAAAATGTTTGAAATTTCTGCCGGAATTGAGGAACCGCTTATTGATGATGAGAGGGAAATTAAAATCAGTCAAAAGCTGGAGGTAAATCCCTCCAAAAGTTTTATTGATGAAATGCAAATGTTGACTGAAAAAATTGCGAATACTAAGAAATCGAATTCCATGCAATTGGGTTATGATAATGAAGTATCGACCAAGGTTAAACCATCAAAAGTACAACCCATTTTGGCAGATGAAATAAATTTGATTAGTGAAAAATTAAAGTATAATGATGTTAGCGAGAATATTGTTACAACGGTTATGACGCAATTAAAAAAATCGGAAGAAGTTTTAGAGGAATCAAATATTAACAATTTTGTTCTCTCAAATATTTCTTCAATGATCTCAACTGCTGAATTTGAAATTGAGAAAAAATCCGGCGGACAAAAAGTAGCATTCATTGGACCAACTGGAGTAGGCAAAACAACATGCATTGCAAAGCTCGCCACTATTTCAAAAATATTGCATAATCTTGATGTGGGTATAATCTCAATTGATACATACAGACTTGGCGCGATCGATCAGTTAAGAATTTTTTCAGAGATTGTGGATATTGATTTATTGATCGCATATGAACCGGAAGAAATGCCCGCGCTGCTTAAAAAGGTTAAGTCGAAGGATATTATTTTTATTGATACCGCAGGTCGAAGTCAAAAGAATACAGAGCACTTAAAAAAGATGAAAGAGTTTTTAGATGTAGTAAAGCCAGACTCAACTCATTTAGTTTTGAGTTCAACCAGCACAACTAAAACGTTGTACGATGCTGCAGATAAATTTGATCTTTTCGATTACAGCTCAATTGTATTTACTAAAATTGATGAAGCGGTTGTTTACGGAAATATGCTCAATGTTTCCGCAAATTTTAACAAACCGATAATCTATTTAACAAACGGGCAAGTGATCCCCGATGATATTATTTCTGCCGAACCGGATTTTATTGCAAACATGATTTACAGTGGAAAGTATAACTGATGTTAGGACAAGCAGAAAGAATAATAGAGCTTAGCCGCTTAAACGCAAAATCTAAAATACGTGAGCGGAAAAATATTATTTCGTTTACAAGCGGCAAGGGGGGAACCGGCAAAACCGTACTTTCTGTTAATACTGCCTATACTCTGGCTAAGCAAAACAAAAAAGTTCTGCTTATTGATCTTGACTCTAATTTATCGAACATTAATATTTTACTTAATGTATTTGCTGAAAATACTCTTAACAATTTTCTTTCAGGTCAAAAATTATTTTCCGATTTAATTTATACACACAATGAAAACCTTCATATAATTTTTGGGGATTCAGGGAATGCTGAATATCCAAAACCCAAAAAGGAGATCATAGATTTTATATTTACTCAAGTAACAAAAATTCAAAATGCTTATGATTATATAATTATTGATGCCTCTGCCGGAATTGATGATGATGTTTTAACCATTCTTAAAAATTCCGATATAAACATTATTGTTACAACCACCGAGCCTACGGCTGTGATGGATGCCTATGTTGTAATGAAAATACTGAAACAGAATAATATATTGGAAAGCAGTCAACTTCTAATTAACAAATGTTTTGACGAATCTGACGCTTTAACCGCAAGAGAAAATTTGAAGCAGGCAGCATTTCATTTTTTAAAAGAAAAAATATCAATACTTGGGCTAATTGATTTTGATATTGAAATTAACAAGTCAATTATTAACCAAAATATATTTGTAGAAAACCATCCTCAAAGCAAATCTGCAATACAAATATCAACCATCACAAGTCAGCTTGAAAAACTCATTCACGTGGTTAATAATAGCCAACGAGTTTCCTGTTAAGTTTTTCATTTCTTTCGAAAAATCACTCAAAAGCGACTTTTTTTATCATTTTAGGCTTACTCTTCATTGGTATAACGTTTGAACTTTTACTAATAAAAAATGGTAAATGATGAATAAAATTGTAATGCTCGTAAGTTCACTCTTCTTTTTTCTAGCGGTAATATTTTTTAGCCAAAGAGATTTTCCGCTCCAGGAAATATTTCTAAGATCATTTGCTGTTTTCGTTACCATGGCATTACTGCTTGGCATAATTACCATCGTTTTTATTAAATCAATAAACAAAGCTTCAATAAGAAGAAGTAAGGAAGTTCTTGACAACACAGCGGGAATAGGAAATAATGAATAATGCACAACTCTGGACTCAATATAAGTCCGCACCTTCAACCGACGTAAAAAAGCAGATAATGCTTAGCTACACAAACTTGGTTCATTATGTAATCTATCATTCCAAATTTTTTAACCAGGATTTATTAGATGACGGCGATTTTTATCAGTTCGGAATTGAAGGACTTAGTGAAGCAATTGAAAGATTTGACCCTGAATACGGTACTAAGTTTGAAACTTATGCCATTCAGAGAATAAGAGGCAAAATAATTGACGAGTTACGTAAAGTTCAAATTAAGCCGCGCGTAAAAGCAAGTGACGACCCCGAAACACAATACTATAGCAACGTTTCATTAAACCGACCCTACAACAATGAAGAGGGTTATATGTTGTATGAAACTATTCCAGATGATGTTGATATTCCTGATCAGACAGTTGAAAAAGAAGAAGAAAAAGAGCTGCTGGTTGCAACAATGAAAACTCTTGAAGAAAGAGATAGGTTAATACTCAGTTTGTATTATTACGAAGGATTAAACTACAGAGAAATTGCGGATATCCTAAACATAACGGTATCCAGAGTTTCACAAATTCATTCAAAAATTTTAAAAGTTCTCAAAAAAAAATTAGAAAGTATTCATGAATGAGCAGATAATAGATATTGAAGTTAAGAAAGAGAAGAATAGAAATTTTCTTGCAAGTATTCAAAACCTTCCCTCAATTCCTGTTGTAATGATGGAAGTAACCAATTTGCTTGCTAATCCAAATACAAGTGCCGGTGAATTGGGAAAAATTATTAGTAAGGACCAGGGACTTGTAACCAAAATATTAAGAGTCGCAAACTCCCCGCTTTACGGTCTTCCACGTAAGGTTTCAACAATTGAGTTTGCAATTGTAATACTTGGATTTACACATATAAAAAATATTGTTATTGCGCTATCAGCTTTTGAAGCGTTCAATTCTAAGAACGATGAAAAGTGGGATAGAAAAAAATTCTGGGCACATTCGATTATGACTGCCACAGTTGCAAAAAATATTTCGGAAGAGATCGGTTATAGAAAATCCGGTGAAGCTTTTATTGCCGGGCTTTTGCACGATTTAGGTGTATCTGTGATCCAAAGATTTTTTGCGAAACAGTTTAAAGAAATAATTGATCTGGTTGAAAATCAAAAAATGCGGTACTTAAATGCCGAACTAAAAGTTCTGGGACTTTCACACGGAGAAATTGGACAGTACTTATCGGAAAGGTGGAACTTGCCGGAATCCTTAGGAGAAACTATTCAGCATCATCATAAACCCTCGGAGTCCGAGGATCATAAAGTTGTTGCATCAATTGTTCATTTGGCAGATTACCTAACCCAGCGGTTTAATGTTGCTGCTTTTGATTGGGATAATGAAATGGAATTTGATGAAAATATTATTGACATACTTCGCCTGGGCGATGAACAAAACTTAAATAACATGATTCTTCGTTATGAGCAATTACTAACGGATCAATTTGAATCAATTAAAATTTGAAGTGAGATAAAAATGTTTGATGAAGCCACATTAGAAAAAAAACAACGCACTGAACTAGTATTAAAAAACGTTTATAACCTGCCGCCTATGCCGCAAGTTATTGATGAAACATTAAAACTTTTAAACAGTGATAAATCCACAGTTCGTGAGTTGACAGACGTGATCACAAAAGATCAGAGTCTTGTTACCAAAATTTTATCAATTGCAAATTCACCATTGTACGGCCTTCAAAGAAGGGTCTCCACAATCGATTTTGCTGTTACAATTTTAGGCTATGCCGAGCTTAGAAACATTGTACTAATTCTCTCAATGATTGAATCGTTCAAAAACAAAACTGATAAATATTTGAACCAAAAAGAATTTTGGCTTCATTCATATATTGTTGGCAGCGCATGTAAAAAACTTTCGGATGATTTGAATTTGAAAAAATCTTCCGAGGCGTTCATTTCAGGTTTTCTGCATGATCTTGGCGTTACAGTTATGCACCGTTACTTCCATTCAAATTTTGTTACTATAACTGACCTGATACTGAATGAAGGTATGAATCAACTTGACGCTGAAAAAGAAATACTTGGATTAACTCACGGCGAAATTGGAACTATACTTCTTGAAAAATGGAACTTCCCAAGCAGCTTGTGTGATCCCGTTCGTTATCATCATACTCCCGGTGAATCGAGTAATGAAGTGTTGGCAGCTCTTATACATCTGGTTGACTACATGACACAAAAATTTGAGATCGGCAGTTTTTCTTGGGATAATAACATTCAGCTTAATGAGGACGCAATTAAGATTTTAAATTTCAAAAATGCTGAACATGTTGAAGAATTTATTGAACCGTACAGAGAGATATTTGCAGAACAATTACAAAATATCAGGTTATTCAATTGAGGCTTATAAAAGAAAATACTTTTGCATTTGAATCATTTTATGAATCGCTGCAAGGTTCTTTAGAGAACAAAAAAGGTGAATTTGCTAATTTGATTTCTGAAAATGAATCAGCGAATCCAAATACGCTCTTGCAGAAGTATGCTCATTTTATTCAAAACATTTCACTTCTCGAAAAAAATATTAATAACTGTGATACGATCGCTTCAATAACAAACATTTTTAATACATCGTTAAAAAGAATTTTAAGCGTAAAAAAAGCAGACTTCTTTTTATTTGATAAGACTAAACAAAAGTTTTATCCAACAATAAATTCTGCCGATGAAGAATCATTAACATTTATTAACCATATAAATAAGGAAGGCATTTTAGACTGGGTTTATGAAAACTTAGAACCCACAATAATTCCGGATACAAACTCCTACAGTATCAACGGTTCGCAGCTAAATTTTTTAGTATTCCCGATTATTCAAAAAAATAAAAACAAGGGTTTGCTTGCTGTTGTAACACCAATTTCATCAATATCAGCAATGTCAATTGAAGTTCATATGGTTAAGCTGGCAATTGGAATTAGTTTTCCAAGGATACAGTTGTTGAAGAGTCAGGAAAGAATGAACTTAGTTTACCGCGAGCTACAAACATACCAATCGAAATTGAACAAAGACTATAAACTATCTGCAATTGGTGAATTAACAGAAGGTATCGTTGAAAATCTTTTAACGCCTATGCAGATAATTTTGAGCAATACTGAAATGCTGCAGGAAAAATATGGCGAAGATGACAAGGAAAACTTTCAATCGATCAAAAAGCAAATTAAACTTATTGACGCAATGGTGACAAGACTAGTTAAGTTTTCCAGCAGAAGCAGAACTAAACAGAATGTTCAATCATGCGATCTAAATAAAATAATTCATGACTATTTTCAACTAGTTCAGTCATTTTTCAAAAATAAAAATTATGAATGCATTGTTGATCTTGAAGATAATCTACCCACAATTTTAAGTCACCCTGATTATATAAAACAATTGCTAACGAATGTATTTTCACTTATCAGATCAAACTTAAATGATGATGGCGGACTGCTGCTTCAAACAAAACTATCACATGACAATGTAATTATCAGAATAATTACTACAGATTTTATTTCATGTCTATCTCAAAATAATTCATCCGAAAGTTCCGACCCAAGCTTTAATATAATTCAAAACTTGATGAATAAGCATGAAGGCAACATTTCTTATAAGGCAATGCCTTCAACCGGTTCACACATTGTACTTACATTTCCCTTAAAAAGGAATTTTAGAAAATGAAATTAACCGCTCTATTAATACTGTGCTTAATTGTAGCAAATCTTAACGCCCAAGTCGAAAGTGACAGCGTAAATATAAGAGTGATTGTTCAAAATCAAATTAAAGCTGCACAGGAAGTTTTAGAACTTGAAAGAGCAAAATTAGAAGAATACAAAGCTGCTCACAAGACAGAACAAAATACAAAATCAGCAGTGGTCAAACCGATTGAAAATATTTCGGGCAGCAGTGACGATACATATTTTAAAATATACTTTATGCTGATCGCAATATTTTTAGCTGTTTTGATTATAGCTTATAGACGCAAAATGATTTTGGCTAAAGTGGTAAAATCTAAATTGCTAAAAAAGAATATTAAACTTATGCGTGACGAAGTTCCTTATCCATCAGCAGAAGACGAACTAAGCGGCATTAGAAAAAGAATGTTGAATGCTGTGGCAATGAGCGATAGTGCAAATGAAATTACAATGGGAAAAGACAATTTTAGGTTATCGAAAGGTGAAATATTATTAGCTGAAAAACTAATATCAAAACTGTCAAATGCAGGTTCTGATAAAAATGAATTTATTAATGAAGACTATAAATCTACTCCAAACAAGAGAAGAGTTGAAAAAGAAACAAGGCAAAATAAAAATTTGAACGAGCAGGAAATTACAAACAAGGCGAAAGAATTAAAAGTTTCGCGGGAAGAAATTATGCTGGCCGAGCTGCTTAAAAAAATTAAATCGAGTGCAGCATGATAAACATCATAATGAAAATGAACCCAAAGGCTCAACTATGATAAAAGGAATATATAACGCTTCCAGAAATATGAACGCCGGTATGAAGAATATGAATACTGTTGCAAACAATTTGGCAAACTTAAACACAACCGGTTACAAACGGCTTATTCCGTTTACTGAAGTCATGTCTAAATATGAGTCGGGCAAACTTAACCAGATTACAGATTTTAGGGAAGGTGAATTAATAGGAACTCAAAATCCATTAGACCTGGCAATTGGCGGGGATGCATTTTTCGCAGTTCAAACGGAATCAGGAATTAAATTTACACGAAATGGAAAATTAAATATATCCGATGAAGGATTTTTGGTAAATGAAACCGGCGATAAAATTTTAGGTCAATCCGGGGAAATAAATCTTTCCAGATTCAAATTAGAAAACAATCCGGAATTGGTAGTTTCTAGTAATGGAGCAATTAAAGTCGGCAACAAAGTTGTTGATAAATTGCTCATCGCTCAAATAGCTGATAAACAATTTTTAGCTCATGATCAGAACTCAAATTTTATTCTGAAGCAAGGGACATTTAATGTTGCAGATGAAAGTGAATTTAAAGTAGCGCAGGGATATTTAGAAGCATCAAATGTAAATCCAATACTGGAAATGGAATCGATGATCAAAACCAGTAAAAATTATGAAACATCACAAAAGATAGTAAACTATTTAGACCAGTCTTTAGCTCTTTCTAAAGAACTTGGTAAAGTTTAAAGGAGATAAGTAAATGTCATCCAGGTCATTAAGAACAGCAGCCTCCGGCATGAATGCACAGCAGATTAACATTGAAGTAATTTCAAATAATATTGCAAACATTAACACAACCGCATTCAAAAAGAACCGTGCTGAATTTCAGGATTTGATGTATCAGGAAATTCAAGTGAACTCAACAACATCGCCTTCCTCCGGAATAGCAGATACAGTTTCAAACAAAATTGAAGTTGGTAATGGAGTTAAGCCGTCATCCACTCAAAAAATATTTAAGCAGGGTGATCTAACCGCAACTAATAATCAACTAGACATGGGAATTCAGGGAGAAGGGTTTTTTCAGTTGCAGAAAGCAGACGGATCATATGCTTATACGAGAGACGGTTCATTTAAAATTGATGCTAACGGACAAGTTGTTACCACTTCGGGTTACTCTCTTGATCCGGATATAATTCTTAACGAAGATACAATGGGAATACGGATTGCCCGTGATGGAACTGTTGAACTTGAAACAGCCGGCGGCGATTTAATTTCAATTGATTCAATCCAACTAATTCGATTCTTAAATCCAGGCGGCTTATCGCCAATTGGTGATAACCTTTACATCGAAACCCCGGAATCAGGTAATCCGCTTTTCGGAACTGCGGGAACTGACGGTTTCGGCGAAATTCATCAAGGCTATCTTGAATCATCCAATGTCGAAATTGTAGAAGAAATGATCGCGATGATTACTGCTCAGCGTTCATACGAAATTAATTCTAAAACTGTTAAAACAGTCGAGGAAATGATGAGTATGGCTAACAATCTTAAAAGAGGTTAATTAAAGTGATTAAACTTTTAATTGGAATATTACTTTTTGTTACACCTTCATCAAACGAAATCGATTTGAAGGTTCAAGATTATCTTGATCTAAAATTGAAAAATTATGAGTCCTTCGAATTCGAATTGATGAACACTCCTGAAGGTTTTTCTGATATTAAAATTAGAAGTAATGAAGAATTCGTATTGAGCGGACCAGTTGGATACATTCCGGTTTCAGTGGTACGAAATGACAACTCTGAGTTCAATTCAATATTGTCCGTTAAAATAAAAAAATACGCAAAAGTTTTGGTGGCAATTAATTCTATTGATAGTAAAACTGAATTGAATCCTGCTGAATTTGAATATAAAACTATTGATGTAACATCACTTAGAGGTGAAGCAATTACAGATTATTTATTGATCTCTTCGTTACGTTCAAAAAGTTTTATTAAAGCAGGAGCGGTACTAACTCAAGAAAAAGCAGAAACTATTCCCGCAATTTTTTCTGGCGATAAAGTTGTGGCAAATATTAAATACGGAAACGTTGTTGTCTCAACCGATGCTTACGCTAGAAATGACGGAAGTATAGGAGATGTGATCAGTATCAGAACAAAAAGTAACAAACAGTTTAGAGCTAAAATAGTCGATTCAAAAAATGTAAATATAATTGAGTGATAAAATGAAACGGATATTAACTATAATCATATTTTTAAGTATAGCATTAAATTTCTCTGCACAGGATTTTAGAAGGAATGCAAATGCTTCACTATTCTCTGATCAAAAAGCGGCAAGAGTTGGTGATGCAATTACAATTTGGGTTGTTGAATCATCCGAAGCATCCAACAATGCTCAAACTTCTACAAGCAAGGAGAGTGATCTCGGACTTAATTTCGGCGGCGGAATGGATGATACGAAACTACCGGAAGTAAATTTCGGCATGGATTCTAAAAATGGTTTTCAAGGTTCCGGCGCAACAAGAACAAGCGGAATGATTAAAACAAAAATCAGTGCTCGCATAGATTCAATGCTTGCAAATGGTGACCTATATATTAAAGGCAGCAGAAAAATTTCAATAAACGGGGAAGAGCAAACTTTATTTATAAAAGGAATAGTAAGAGCCTCAGATATACGAGCGGATAACTCTGTTCTTTCATATAACGTATCGGATGCCGAGTTTATTTTTGACGGCAACGGTATGATAGCAAACGCTCAGGAACCAGGCTGGTTAACAAAATTTTTCCATTGGTTATTCTAGGTTTAATATGAAAAAGCTAATTCTAATTTCAATAATATTTTTCTTTACTGTTCAGCTTAATGCCCAAAGAATAAAGGACCTGGGTTTTATTAGCGGAGAAAGTTCAGAGCAGGTAATCGGTTATGGATTGATCGTCGGACTTTCAGGCACTGGTGATAGTCAACGATCATCATTTACGGTTCAGTCTATCACTAGTATGTTAAAAAGATTTGGAATAACGGTTCCGCAACATAATTTAAGAACAAGAAATGTTGCGGCAGTTATGGTAACAGCAACTTTAGATACGTACTTAAAGGCGGGGACAAAGTTCGATGTGAACGTTGCTTCACTAGGTGATGCAAGAAGTTTGGAAGGTGGAACTCTATTAATGAGTCCGTTATCAGGAATTAATGGCGATGTTTACGGATTTGCTCAAGGTCCAATTTCGGTAGGCGGTTTTGATGTAAGAACACAAACGGGAAGCCGATCGGCAAAAAATCATGCGCTTGCCGGTAGAGTTCCACAAGGCGGCAGTCTTCAAAAAGCTATAAGCTCTGCGGAAATTTCAACGACCGAAATTAATATTTACTTGAAGGAACCTGATTTAACTACTGCCAGCAATGTTATGGAAGCTGTTAATACAACATTTGGCAATGAAACTGCTATGGCAATTGATGCATCCGAAATTAGAGTCGCTGTTCCGACTGATAGACAGACAAATATAATTGGATTTTTATCAGAGTTGGAAGGTTTGGTTGTTGAACCGGATTACGTAGCAAAAGTTGTACTGAATGAAAGAACGGGAACAGTAGTTTCTGGTAGTCATGTTCGCATTCAGCCGGTTACAATTTCACACGGCGGATTGAATATTGTAATTGATTCGTATCCAATAATCGCAACACCTCCTTCTTTTACAACCGGCGTTGATACAAAAGTAGTTTATGATCAAACAGCATATACATCTCAAGATTCAAGCGGTACCATTGCAATTGACGGAGCTTCGAATATTCAGGAAGTTGCTGCGGCATTAAATTCTCTTAAGGTAGCCCCAAGAGATATAATTGCAATCTTCCAGGCTTTAAAAGAAGCCGGTGCATTAGTAGCGGAGTTGGTAATAATATAATGAAAGAACTTCAGCTTAAAATAACGAACTCGATGAAGCATATTAACCAGCCTATTAAGGCGCAGAAAATTTCTGCATCTGAAAAAGGTAAAATGGTTAAGGCTGCAAAGGATTTTGAAAGTTTGTTTACTTCTATGATGCTGAAGAGTATGACAAAATCTACAGGCGGACTTTTTGGAGAAAATAGTTTTGGCGGTGATTTTTTCGATACGATTTTTGAACAAAAAATTTCCTCCTACATCACCGAAAAAAATAGTATGGGCGTTGCTGAAATGATGTTCAAAAAACTGACCGGAGAAAACTTAAAAGATGCCGAGTTAGAATTAAAATCAATAAAAGCAGATAAGCCAATTCAAAATAAAATTACTAAGGATACCGAAGAGGTTACAAAACTAAAACCAAGTAACGGAACTGTTAACCGTGTTAACGATTATGATAAAATTATAAATGATGCAGCTAATAAATATGATGTTGATAAAAATTTGATCAAGTCTGTCATATTTACTGAATCTGCTGGAAACAGCAAAGCCAAATCAAGCGCCAACGCAAAAGGGCTGATGCAACTAATGGATGGAACTGCCAATGATATGGGAGTGAAAAACGTTTGGGACCCAAAGGAAAATATTTACGGCGGCACTAAATATTTAGGTCAAATGCTTCGACAATATAATGGGGACGTGAAACTATCCTTAGCGGCTTATAACGCGGGTCCCGGCAATGTAAATAAATATGGCGGTGTACCGCCTTTTAAGGAAACAGAAAATTATATATCACGAGTATTAAGCTATTACAATTACTTAAATGGATAATAAGATGAATATTAACAATGTAACCGGTTCACTGGAAATTCAAGCACAGAATCTTAGAAATTTTTTGATGATCATTAAATCAAAGCAGGAAGCTTTAATAAAAAGGGATTTAGATGAGCTGACTCTTTCTATGGAAAGTGAAGAAAAATATATTTCTTTAATAGATAAAGAAGAAGAAAATAGGTTGAATATTTTAGCTGCTCTAATTGAAGAATATAAATTAGATGCGAACAATCCGGATCTCTTGAAACTGCCTAATTTTATTACTGCTGTGGAAGGAATTGTTGATGAAGAAGAAATGGAAAATCTTATGGATAGGCAGGAAACCGTAAAACAATTAACTGAAAAGGTTATAACAATTAATAATCAAAACAAGCAGCTTATTGAGAATGCCAAAAGTTTAGTACGCGAAATAATTACATCAGCAGTTGGAGATCGAAAACATTCAATAATAGATAGAAGAATCTAAAATGTCACTATCAAGAATTTTAAATATAGCCAGTCGTGGACTTTCATCTTATCAAAGAGCCATGGATTTAACATCGCATAATATAGCGAATGCAGGCAACCTATCTTATTCAAGGCAAAGAGCCTTAATGGGCACCGGACGACCTGAATACATGCAGGGTTTTGAGTGGGGTACCGGCGTTACAATTGATAGGATTGAAAGAGTCCGAAATCGTTATGTAGATAATGAAATGAGAATTGGACTGCAGAATTTTTCCAGTAATGAAAAGCGTGCTTCCGTGCTTGGAAGGGTTGAACAATTTTTTGGCGAACCCAGTGCAGCAGGTTTATCGGATTCACTAACAAAATTTTTCAGTTCTTTTAGTGAATTGTCGGTTTCACCTAACTCAATTCCGCTTAGAAATAAAGTTGTGAGTCAAGCGCAGAATTTAGCAAGTAATTTACAAAGCATTTATTCCGGTGTTGATACAATTAAAAAAGATACATTCACAGAGTTTAATTCAACAGTGGATGAAGTAAATACATACTTACAGCAAATTCAGGAATATAATTCTCAAATATCAAGTCAAACATTATCCGGCGGAACGGCAAATGATTTAATGGATAAGCGTGATCTTGTTATTGATAAGTTGAGTGAACTTGTTAACATAAATGTTACTTATGATAATAAAAACTCTGCGAACATTTCAATTGGCGGAACGTTAGCTGCTGATGTTGTTCATGCCGTTGAATTTAGAGGACAGTTAAAAGACGGTAAGCTGCAGATGGTTAGCGGGAATGAAAATGTTGCAGTAAAATTAACGGGCGGGGAATTAGCCGGCTTGTCAAAAGTTTTTTCAACTGATATTCCAGAATACATCAATCAGATCGATGCGATTTTTTCAACTTTAGTGGATGAAGTAAACAGGCAGCATTCAACCGGCTACAACTTAGGCGAGCCGCCCGTAACAGGAGTAAACTTTTTTAGCGGATACAGTAACGGAGTTTTAACTATCAATCCGGATATTCTTGATGATCCGGCTAATATTGCGATTTCCGGCGACGGGACTTCAGGTAACGGTGATATAGCTTTAGCCATTTCAGACATTGCTAATCAATCACTTTTAAACGGAAGCACACTTACAGAAAGTTATGCTTCGCTAATGTCAAAACTTGGAACGGATATAAAAACCGCAACTGATTCAGCTGATACAACTTATTTGGTGCTTGAACAATTGCAGTATGAAAGATCATCATATTCAGGGGTTTCCATTGATGAAGAAATGACGAATGTGATCATGTATCAAAAGTCATATGATGCCTCTGCAAAACTTGTAAAAGTGGCAGATGAAATGTTATCCACATTAATAAACATGGTGTAGAAATGAGAATATCAGATTCGATGAGGGGACAAAATCTTCTCAACAACATAAATAGAAATAAATCATACGTTGAAGAATTGAGAACTAAAATTGCTCTCAACAGCAAAATAAGAAAACCCTCGGATGAGCCAATTGGAACAGCAAGAGTTTTAAACTTAACCGATCAGTTAAGGGGAATAGAAACGTTTGCAAAAAATTCTGATAACGGAATTGCTTTCTTGGATGATACAATTTTTCACATGGAATCCATGCAGAGCGAAATTGAAAAAACAATGGTTAGTCTTGCTGATCTGAATAATGGAACTCTCCAGGATAACTATGCTGCTTACGCAGACAAAATTGATCAAACAATTAATACATTGCTTGACTTAGCAAACTCTAAGTTTGACGGTAAATTTTTATTCGGCGGTACAGACCATTCTCAAAAACCTTTTGGTTTTAATGCGGCTGGTACTGCGATTGAGCTAAAAGTACCTGGAGTTGACGGTGAGCAGAAAATTCAAATTTCGAAACATATCACACAAAAAATTAATATTACTGGTGAAGAACTTTTCGGTACAATAGACGGTAATGATATTTTTAATACATTGATTGGAATTAGAGATAGTTTGGCTGCCGGAACTGCACCGCCGCAAGCTCTTATGGATACTGTATCAGGATTTAATGATAAGATAATAAATAAGCTATCCGATGCAGGAAATTTGCAGAATAGACTTTACGATAATAAGGAATTGCTGGAAAACCAGTCATTGCTATTGAATGATTTGATTTCAAGAGAAAAAGATATTGACATGGCTGCAGCGATAATGGAATTGCAAAATCAAGAATATTTACTTGATCTATCCTATAAACTTTCGGCTTCAATACTGCCTAAATCGTTAATGGATTTTATGTAATGAAAAGATATGCAACAGTAAACGGATTGCTTTTAGGAATACTATCAATATTTGGTGCATTTCTTATTGAAGGTGGATCATTATCGGCATTGTTTCTTCTTGCGCCGATAATAATAGTTTTCGGCGGTACGTTTTCGGCTGCAATTATCGGATGCGGTTACGATAAATTCAAAAATATAATTCCTTTAATTAAAATAGCTTATGATCCAGTTGAATATAATTTTCGTGATATGATAAACTCCTTCGTAGAATTTTCGATAATATCAAGGAGAGATGGTTTATTATCTGTTGAAAAGCATTTATCACGCTTGGAATATTTCTTTCCTCAGAAAATTATAAAGAATGCGGTTGACGGCAACGACGAGGATGATTTAAGAAATTTAGCTCATATTGAAATGAAGGCAATGCAGGACAGACATTATTCGAACATATTTTTGTTTAGTAAAATGGGCGGTTACGCGCCTACTATGGGAATTCTTGGAACTGTAATGGCTTTAATAATGACTTTAGCAAATGCGGGTCAGGATCCCAGCGTTTTGATAAATAATATTGCAACAGCATTTATAGCAACGTTATGGGGAGTATTTAGTGCAAATATTTTTTGGTTACCAATTGCGGATAAATTAAAACAATGTCATTTGGACGAAAAGCATATGATGGAAATGTCGCTAGAAGGTACGATAGCTCTAGTGAATGGAGAAGTTCCGTCGGTTCTGAAAGCACGCTTAATAAGCATGCTTCCACAAAGAGAACAACTGGAATTAATGAAAGTGTAGATTTTGAAGAATCTCCTTTTACCGACTCTTCCGATAAAGATAGGTATTTAATTACCTACGCCGACTTAATTACGTTATTACTCGGTCTGTTCATTATATTATATGCAATTTCAAATGTTGATATTGAAAAATACAAAACTATGATATCAGCAATGGGAAGTGTTTTTGGAGATAATGGTGAAGTGATTGGACTTGAAAAAGGAACAGATTTAATTAACATAAAAGAAATTGATAATCTTAAAATTAAAGTTGATGAACTTATTCAAGAATATAATTATGAAAACTCCGTTAGAGTTGAAGAAAATGAAAGAGGAATTGTTATTAGGATTTTGGAAGATATTTTATTTTCTTCCGGCAGTGCCGAACTCGGACCTGACTCAAAAAGAGTGTTAAAACAAATTGGAGCTATAATTATTAATTTACCGAACGATATTAGAATAGAAGGACATACTGATAACATTCCAATTAGCTCAGCAAAATATCCTTCAAACTGGCATCTCTCAGTAAACAGAGCGTTAAACACGGCTTACTATTTAATAAATGATGAAAACATTGAGCCGGAAAAAGTTTCAATAGTCGGTTACTCGGAATATCAACCGGTAGAATCAAACGAAGATTTAGCAAAAAGAGCATTAAATAGAAGAGTAGATATAGTAATTATCAAAGAATAATAATATGAAACTAAAAACTCGACAGTTCGGTGAGATTGAATTTAACGAAAATCTCATAATCAAATTCCCCAAAGGTCTTTTAGGCTTTGAGGATTTAACAAGCTATTTGTTAATCAAAACTGAGAATGAATTATTTTTCTGGTTAAACTCAGTTGATAATCCGGAGCTTTCATTTCCGTTAGTTGGTTTAAGAATGATTCAGGATACTTATCCAAATGCAGAAGAACATGAACCATTTGGTGTAACCATCCTACATTCTGATCCGGCACAAATTACGGTAAATCTTAAAGCCCCAATTTATATTAACCAGGAAGCAAAGACAGGTTATCAAAAAATAATTGACGATGATCAATTTCCTGTCGACTATAACTTATTTGTTCAGCAATAAGAAGGGAATCTTATGCTTATTTTATCAAGGAAGAAAGGCGAAGAAATCAAGATCGGTTCCGATATTACTTTAACAATACTTTCCGTTTCGGAAAATCAAATTAAAGTTGGAATTGATGCACCTAAAGATGTAGAAATCTTACGAGGCGAATTGTATAACAAGGTAAAAGAATTAACAATTGCTGCCTCCCAAAAAAGTGCAGAAGGATTAGCCGACGTTTCAAAATTAAAACTCAACAAACGGTAACGGTATATAGATGATTGAAAAAAAATCAGATATATTGTTAGTAGTTGACGATTCCGATATCACCAGGCAATTAATTAAAGATATTTTTTACGATACTAATCTAAAAATAGTTACCTGCAACGATGGACTCGAAGGCATTAAAAAAGCCCTAGAGCATAAACCCGGATTGATATTACTTGATTTAATGATGCCGGATTTTGACGGCGTTAAAATGTTAAAAGTGATAAAGCTTTTAGACGGGGTAAAAGATATTCCAATAGTTGTGATAAGCGCAAATACAAACAAAAGAAATGTACTTGCCGCCACAGAAGCAGGCGCAGATAGAATTATTCCAAAGCCGTTTGACAACAAAACAATTTTAGATTGCGTAAAACAATACATCGATTTTAAACACGTTGAACCCGGGGAAAAGACAACAAGCGCGGTATCAAAAACTGATGTTGATGAAATTAAATCAAAATTAGAAAACTATTTTTTGGAAAGCTTTCATAAAAAGAAGGCAATGATCATTAGAGGAATAGAGTCATGCAATATTGATCGTGTTAAAAATATAGTACATGAAATAAGAGGCACCGGAAGTGTTATTGGACTGCCGGAGTTGACGCAGATCAGTTCAGTAATTGAAGATAAACTCGATGAACGTGCAGTTGACTGGACTGAAATTGAGCAGATGAGCAATAAATTATTCACCATAGTTAATACTCTACAGAAATAAAAAGAAAAAAATTATGTTTGTAATAATTGGATCACTTGTAGTTATAGTTTGTGTAATTGGCGGTTTTATGATGGCTGGCGGAAATGTAATTCTTCTTGTTCAGCCTGCTGAGTTTGTTGTAATTGGCGGAGCTGCGATTGGCAGTATTCTAATTTCATCACCCCCTGCACTGATTAAAAAATTATTAGCTTCAGTGCCGGAGGCCATTAGCCCGAGTCATTATTCAAAAAAAGATTTTTTAGAACTACTTAAATCTTTTAACGATTTGTTTTTAATTGCACAACGAGATGGTTTGCTTGCAATTGAACCGCATGTTGAAAACCCGGAAGAAAGTGAAATACTATCCAAAAATAAAAAGTTTATGGCTAACACAGTTGCAAAAAATTTCTTTTCGGATACAATGAAAGTTATGCTTTCAGGGGGTGTGCCACCGCACGAACTTGAAGGACTGATTGATAATGAAATTGAAACATATGAAAAAGAGCTGCATCCAATTGCTGCTTCAATGGCAAAGGTTGGTGATGCTTTGCCAGGACTTGGTATTGTAGCGGCAGTACTTGGAATTATTGTAACTATGGCTTCAATTAATGATGGCGCTGAGGCAGTTGGACATCATGTAGCAGCAGCTCTTGTTGGTACTTTTTTAGGAATTTTATTAGCATATGGTTTTATAAGTCCACTGGCGCAAAACCTTGAACATATTGCGGAAGATAAAATTCAATTTTTAACTACAATAAAATCCTGTATCGTTGGATATGCGAAAGGTAATCCGCCAATAATTGCCGTGGAACTTGCTCGACGAACAATATTTTCTGATGAACGACCAACATTTTCTGAACTTGAAGCGCATATCAGAAATAAGGAAAAATAATGGCTGATAATGATTCTGCCCCGATAATAATTAAGAAAGTAAATAAGGGACATGGCGGTCACCACGGCGGTGCATGGAAAGTTGCTTATGCTGATTTTGTAACTGCTATGATGGCTCTATTTATTGTGTTATGGGTACTTTCGCAGAATGAAGAAGTGAGGCAGGGGGTGGCTGGTTATTTTAAAGATCCAATTGGATTTTCAAATAATTCAACACAAATTATTGACGGTCCGGGAAGCGGAACCCAAGAAGTTACTATTGATGTAGAAAGAAAGCTGCAGGAAATGGAAAGAGAGCGATTGGCTGAAATGGGTGAAAAGATCGTTGATGAAATTTCCTCGAATGAATCATTCGTTCATTTGGCAGATCAAATTGAAATTGAGTTTATTGATGAAGGAATGAGAATTGAGATGTTAGAATCAGCTGATGATGTATTTTTTCAAATCGGCAGTTCAAAAATGCGAAATGAATCGCAGGTAATTTTAAGGGATATTGGCGCTCAGCTTTCAAAAATAGATAATTTTATTGTGGTTGAGGGGCACACTGATTCCCGACCATTTGTATCTGCGGGAAAAGATTATTCAAACTATGAACTAAGTGCGGATAGAGCTAATGCTGCAAGAAGGGAGCTTATTGCAGGAGGTTTAAATTCCGAAAGAATATATGAGATTAGAGGTTACGCGGATAAAATGTTAAGAGATAATAATGATCCATTTAATGTTGTGAACAGAAGAATAAGTATCATAATAAAATATACGGAAAATGAACGGTAAAATAATTATAGTTGAAGACGACCCGTTTTCTCAAGAGTTTTATCTTCTTCTTTTTGAAAAGAAGGGATACGATTGTGTAATTGAAGAAGATGGAGATAAGTTGATCAAAGATATTCAAAATGAATATGTTGATTTGATAATAATGGATATAAACCTGAGAAATACATATTTTGAAGGTGAAAAGATTGACGGCGTGAAGCTTTCGCGCATAATTAAACAAAACGAAAAATTAAAGAGCATTCCAATTTTATTAATTACCGCATACTCCGATTCGATTGTTGAAAATAAATATTTTGATGAAAGCATGGCTGAAGATTACATTATAAAACCAATTACAGACTTTAATAAACTTATTAATAAAGTTGAAGGATTGAAAAGAAAGTAATGGAAAAACCACGTGTATTAATAGTGGAAGACGAACCGGAAACAAGATATATTCTTGACCGTTTGCTAACAAAAAACAACTTTGATGTTATTACAGCAGAGAACGGTGAAGAAGCACTTGAGAAAATAAAATTAAAACCCCCAAAAGTTGTTGTAGCTGATTGGACCATGCCGGTTATGGATGGCATAGAGCTTTGTAAAATCCTAAAGCAAAACGATAATTATAAAAGCGTTTACTACATAATACTTACTGCAAGAGTTTTAATTGAAGACCGTGTTAAAGGGCTGGATATAGGTGCGGATGACTTTTTAACAAAACCTGTTGAAAATGAAGAGCTGCTAGCAAGAATAAGAGCCGGCGTTAGAATTTTTAATCTACAAAATGAACTAAAAAAAGTTGAGCATACAAAAGCATTAATTGAAATGGCGTGTACGATTGGGCATCAAATTAATAATCCGCTAAGCAGTTTAATGATGTCGTTACAAAATATTGAAAGCGAAATAAATGTTGAAGACAATGATGAGCTAAAAAGTGATTTGGAATTAATTCATAAATCAATCACAAAGATAAAACAGCTTACCGCCGATTTAACACAATTACAAAACCCGGAAATGATTGACTATGCTTCCGATAATAAAATGTTAAAACTGAGCAAATAATTGAGTCCATAATAAATGTTAGGCAAAGTACTAAATATAAATCCTACAAGTGACTACCAAGGCAACAGTAAAAGGTATGGCAGAGGTGGCTCACTAAAAACAGTACTCCGATCATTCAATAAAAATAGCGATTCATCAGACATTTCCGCAGCAAGTAGTTTTTTAAGAAAAACAAATTGGATCATCAATCAGCTTAACCAAAATGAAGAAACTCTACACTTGGATTTTACGTTAGAGGAGTTTAGAATTAAAGTTGACATTGATTTACGAGAATTACGAAATATGAAACGATTTCTTTACACTGTTCATCAGATGAGTACTGATGATAAAGTAAAAAATTCATTTGTTGCAGTTGTTTCAGTTGACATAATTGAAAAACCAAAATCGGGTTACGAGCCGCAATTTAAATTGGATACAATTAGAATGTTCTTCAGCAGAATTGACGACCTAAAAATCAGCAGCGATATTTCAAGGTACGATAGTTCATTAATAAACATTTTATTAGAAGGCATTGTAAACAATCTATACAACGAGTTTAGGATGTTAAACTTTGCAATAATGGAGTTTGTAAGGATTCTTACAACTCGGGAAATTTTAGTTGAACCCATTACTGAAGAGAATTACCAATCCATAACAATTGAAAAAATTTATAATCTCCGTTAAGTTTTATCTTATTTCACACTTCATTTTTATCTCCGACAGATTTAATTATTAAAATTTATTTCCGATAATGTTAGTGAAGTAGTTCATTTAAATGAATACATCATTTTAAAATGATCTTTGTTAGCAGGATAAACATTTAAAATTATTTAGTGTAAAGGCAACAGTGAATTCTAAAAGTATTAATCTTTCATTGCATAATTCGATATTAAATTCAGTGCTCAGTAATGAAGAAGAAAGTATTTGCATTCTGGATGAGAAGAGTCGGTACATATTTTTTAATCCTTCCCATGAACTGTTAATGAAAGAAGCAAAAAATGTAGAAGTTAAAATTGGTGATTCATTTTTAAGCGGTTTTCCTGAACAGAGAATAAAAGTTGAGTTTCAAAAGCATATTGAAAAATCATTGAGGGGAGAAGAGTTTACAGTTCTTCAAAAAATGCATAGCAACGGCAGAGCAAATGTGGCTTATGAAAATACTTTTAAGCCGGTGCACGATGAACTTAAAGGTTCATTAGGAGTTATTCTAAAGTCAAAATCTAAAATAACTGATCAAAAGGAAAACGGTTTTTGTAATTCAGATATAGCTGAAGGAGTTTCAAAGCTGCTTACTTCGAAAAATATTTTAGGTGAAGATTCAGATTTGCTTAACCACGCACTAAATTCACTTTCGCAAGGGATTGTTATTTCAAATAAAGACGGCGTGATTGTTTGGGCTAATAAAGCTATAACAAAAATATCCGGATTTGAAGTAAAAGAACTAATTGGGCAGACACCAAGAATATTCAAAACAGAATTACACAATAATGAGTTTTACAAAAAATTATGGGAAACTGTTTTAGCCGGCAAAATTTGGAAAGGTGAAATTGTTAACAGAAAAAAAGATGGTTCATTTTATTTTGAAGAAATGGTAATAACTCCGATAATAAATTCGAATTCTCAAATAACTCATTTTGTATCCTTCAAACAGGATGTGACAGAAAAACGTCAAAAGGAAAAAGAGTTAGAAAAAAGTACAGCTTCACTTAGATTAATTGCGGAAAAAGTTCCGGCCGTATTATGGATGGTTGATGCAGAGCTAATGTTTGTCTCATCTCAAGGTTCGGCACTAAAGCAAATGGACCTGAAACCTAATCAAGTGGTCGGCATGACTTTATTCGATTTTTTCAGAACGAAAAATAAAGAGTACCCGCCCATACAATCACATTTAAAAGCACTTGAAGGAGACTCGGTACAGTTTAAATTGGAATGGAAAGCTGAAACTTTTGATGCTCAAGTTGAACCACTTAGAGATGCCGATAATAAAATAATTGGTTGTGTTGGTATTGCCCATAATGTTACTGATAGAATAAAATATGAAGAGGCTTTAATCGAATCAAGAGAAAAGGCGGAACTATCAAGCAAGCTCAAGTCCGAATTTTTAGCACAAATGTCACATGAAATAAGGACGCCGCTTAATGTAATGATAAGCTCCGCAAACTTTTTGGAAGAGGAAAATGAAGATTTAAGTGAGGATACAGCCACTTCATTCCAACTTATCAATTCAGCAGGAAAAAGAATAATTAGAACAATTGACTTGCTTTTAAACATGTCGGAATTGCACACTGGCACTTATGAATTCGTTAAAGAGCAGTTTGACTTGAATACTGATGTACTTGAACAAGTTTATGATAATTATTTGATGAAGGCTAAATCTAAAGGATTGTCGCTGCAGTTTTCCTGTCAGACAGATGAAACTAAAATAACCGGCGACAAATACTCGGTGCTTGAAATATTTTCAAATCTTGTTGACAATGCTATTAAGTATACTGAAACCGGCAGTGTTGAAATTATTGTAGATAAAGATGAAGTAAATAATTTGGCAGTGTTAGTAATTGATACCGGCATAGGAATTTCGAAGGATTACCTCCCTCATTTATTTGATAAATTTTCGCAAGAAGATGAGGGCTACACTAGAAAATTTGAGGGAAATGGTTTGGGGCTGGCTCTTGTTAAAGAATACTGTACATTAAATAAAGCAACACTAGAAGTTGAAAGTGAGAAGGGAAAAGGATCTATTTTTAAAGTATTGTTTTTAGGTTAAATAACCTTGATGGACTAAAAATATAATATGCTGAGCAAGATTGTTTAGTTGAATAATATTAGCCAAGATGTTTTTTAATCCAATTATCAACCTGTTTTTTTGAAGTAATTATTTAAATAAAATCGGCATAACATTTGTCGTTTATGTGTGTGAATTATAAATAAATTATAAAATTTGTTAAGAGATTATTTGGAATGAAAATTATACTTCGTTGGACTGTAATCATATTATTACTGATCGTATCATGCAAAAAGGAAGATGAAAATCCGGTTGAGCCCGCTGATATAGGTACTATTGAAGGACAAATAACTTCTGCCGAAACAGGAATGATTATTCCAAAAGTAAACATCTTTACAACTCCGCCAACAAGTTATGTAACTTCAGGCGATGGCGGAGTTTATGCTATTAATAATGTTCAGCCGGGTGAATATACAATTACTGCAGCTAAAGAAGGTATGGACACACTGACTGCGGCAATTTCAGTTTCCGCGGGAGCAAATACTAAGGCGGATTTTATTCTTCAAAAATATGACTCACTTAGCGGAATGGCTTATGGCATTATAACAGGTACTGTAACAAATGCAAAAACCGATTTGAAACTTAGTAATGTTTCAGTCAAAACTAATCCCCCGACAAGTTCTGTTACAACAAATGCTGCAGGTTACTTTAGCATTGATAATATTTTGCCGGGCGAGTACAAAGTAAGTGCGTTAAAAACCGGATTTGATTCAACACAAATTACAGTTACAGTTTTCAAAGATAGAACCGTTTTTGCTGATCTTAAGATTGAACCTGCAGATACTTCAACAATCTCGACAAAGGGAGAAATTTCCGGTTATGCAGTTAACGCTGTAACAGGGCAAAAACTTGCTGACGTCCAAGTAAGCGTTGATCCGCCGATCAGTTCTGTCTTAACCGATAACTTAGGTTACTATAAAATTGAAAATGTAAACCCCGGACAATACACTGTGAATGCAGTTAAATCCGGCTACACAAAATTTTCAGTTGATATAACAACTCAAGCTGGTATTACTACAAAAGCGGATTTGCTAATGTCCAAATCAACAGGTTCCGTATCAGGCACCGTTAGGCGTGCTTCTGATGGTTTACCGATTCAAGGAGTTTATGTTAAAACAAATCCCGGAGCCGGAACTGTTTTAACAGATGATCTTGGAAAATTTTTATTCGAAAATCTTGCGCCGGGCAGTATAACTTTCACAGCTGAAAAACAGGGCTATACAAGTTCAACACTCAATGTGCAAGTGCAGGCTGGTATAACAATTCAAGCAGACATTATTTTAAACAGCAATTAATGATTGATGAAAGGAATTCTAAAACAGGAGTTTGTTAGCTGCAGGGGCTGCATTTATTATTATGTAACCTGGGATAAAAAATCTCCTTACGGATGTAAGGCACTTGGGTTTAAATCGAAATTATCTCCCTCAACAGTAGTTTTTCAAAATTCAGGTATTCAATGTCTAAAGTTTCAAAAGAAAATTACAACAACAAATTAGCCACATGATTTATTTCCCCATCCCATTTCTCTAATCCTCTCAACCTTTAACTGATATTAATTATTTGTTAAAGTTTGCACTAACTGACTACAATTCTTAATTTTATTCTTATTATTGAATACCGTCAAACTTAAAATTTGCAATCAATTGAAAAAAGAAGAAGAGTTAACCCTGTTTTTAGTCGGCTCAAAGTATTTTAAGACTAACTTGAACCGGCTAATCATTCAAACTGAAGGTGTACGAAATGCCTCGGATATTGAATACCTGCATAGAATGCGTGTAGCATCTCGAAAACTGTTAAGTGGGTTAAATACTTTTGCAGAGACAATTCCAAAACGAAAATTAAAAATATGGAATAACGAATTACTGTATCTTGCAAAATCATTGGGAAGAGCAAGGGACCTAGATGTTCAATGCGATTTTCTAAAATCATATTTGAAAAGCATTAACAATGATAATCATAAGCGGGGCATTGAACGACTAATATTAAGACTAAAACAAGAAAGATCTAAGCGGCAGGATGTTGTTATAACTGCCGTAGCAAATTTTTATCAATGCAAATTTCACTCCGAAGTAAACGAAGTATTTAACTCAAAACCTTACCGAAAAAGACTCACAAATAAAAGGCTGCATGAAGCAAATTTTATTAAAAAAATTAATTCGATCATCTCAAAAAAAATTAACGATGTTTTGATTTTTGAAGAGAAAATATTTAATGCTGAAAATGTAGAAGAATTACATGAGATGAGAAAGGCAAATAAACAATTACGATATACATTTGAAACTTTTGAAGGATATTACGGCAGTAAAATATTCGGCATAATAAAAACTACAAAAAACATTCAAGATCATCTTGGGATAATTCATGATTGTGATGTTTGGCTTGAACTTATTCCAAAATTTATTGAAAAAGAAAAAAGAAAAACTATTAAATATTTTGGAAATGCAAAACACTTCTCATTACTTATGCCCGGACTAAATCATTTTATGAGAGATATGAAAAAAATGAGAATGTTAGAGTACGAAAAATTTATTAACCTTTGGAAAGAAATTAAAGCAAGCGGCTTTTGGGATAATATTTCTAATGAGATAAAAATGATAACGGCACAATGAATTTAAAGATCGAAATAGAAAAGAAATTTATTGTTGATGTTATTCCCGCTGAAGTCAAAAAGATTAAAAGCAGCATTGTGAAGCAGGGGTATATTTGTTTAACTAAGAATAGAGAAGTAAGGTGCAGACAAATTAATGAAAAATTTTATTTAACCATTAAAAGTGATGGAAATTTAACAAGAGAAGAAACCGAAGTTGAGCTGAATGAAAATCAATTTAGAGCTATTTGGGATACAACAGAAAGTGTTAGAATTTACAAAGAACGGTGCAAAATCAATTTCGGTAAACACATAATTGAGCTTGATACATTTAAAGGCAATTTATCAGGACTAGTACTTGCTGAGGTCGAGTTTGATTCAATAGAGGACGCTGATGGTTTTGCTAACCCGGATTGGTTTGGTAAAGAAGTAACAAATGATAAGAGATATAAAAATAAAAACCTTGCGGTTAATGGATTACCGAAAATTTAAAATGGATTTAGATTATCCACTATTAGAGTGGTTTAGTCTTGTAAAATAATTTCTAAATCTTTTGCACCAAAAAGTACCTGTAAAAACCCTAACCAATCACACATCAAATAACTTGAAAAGTTAATAATTCCATTGTAATCAAATGATTTACGGTGAAACACACGTGGCATATATTTTGACAAATTTACCTGATTATAGTATCCGTTTTAATATCAAATAGATATGAAAGGTTAACTTATTATTCGAATAACTAAACTAAGCAAGCATCAAGCAAATATATGAAACAACTTCACTCATTATTGCAGAAGCACATTCAAGAATATATTGGCGGATTGGAAACTTTGCCAAAGGACTTAAAAAAATTCATCACTGAAGTCAATTCTGTTTATTTAATGAATGAAGTCGAAATCCCCAGCAACGGCAATTCAAATTCCGATGTAGAATTAGCTCAACCAGAAGAAAACATGAATCAGGTTGAGTACCTGAAAGGTTTACTCTTTGAAAAGAATACTGAAATAAAAAAAATAAAAGATGAGTTACAGACACAGTCTGATGAGAAAATACATTCCGAAATTATTCTAAGAAGTTTATATAGAATTAATCAAGCAAGTTATGAGGCGGATACTGTCGAGGAGATGTTGAATAACATTCGGCAAATTCTTGGCTCATTCATGGATACAACGAATTTCTTTATTGCTTTGTATGATAAAGAAACCGGGCTGCTTTCTCTCCCATATTTTATTGACAAGAATGATAGGTTTGATACATTCCCGGTTGGTAAAACACTAACAGGTTATGTAATCGAAAACAATGAAACAATCATGCTTAATAAAAATCAAATTCTTGAGATGATTGAAAAAGGTTATGTTGAACAAGTGGGCACACTGCCGGAAGTTTGGCTGGGTGCACCTATGAGAACTTCTGATGAAGTAAACGGGGCAGTGGTTGTTCAGAGCTATGTTAATGCTGATGCATATTCAATAAAGGATTTAGAAATATTAAAATTCATTGCCAAGCAAGTTGGTTCACTCATTGAAAGAAAAAGGTCGGACGAAGCATTAAAACAGAGTGAAGAAAAATATCGTATGCTCATTGAGGCAATGAATGAAGGTGTTGTTATTCTTGATAGCAATGGATTTATAAAGTTTACAAATAATTCATTCCTGAAAAATTTGGGTTACACTAAAGATGAACTTTGGGGAGGCACTCCAAGAAAACTGCTAGCAAATGATAGTAAAATTAAAGTTGCACAACTTCTTCGTGAACGAAAAAAAGGAAATGTTGAATCATCTTTTGAATTAAAATTGGTTAGGAAAGATAATTCAATCGTAAATTGTTTAGTTTCTCAAAGAAATGTTTACACTAGTTATGGTCAATACCAAGGCAGCTTTGCAATTATTACAGACATTACAGAAATTAAAAATGCAGAGAATTCCGTTAGAAAATATTCTGAGGAATTAGAAGAATTGAATGCTAACAAAGATAAATTCTTCTCCGTTATCGCCCACGATTTAAGAAGTCCGTTTATATCTTTGCTTGGATATACGGAAATATTAAATGAAGATATAGATGAATTGACTACTGAGGAGACCAAAGTTTTTGCTTCCAACATTCATGAGTCATCAAAAAATTTATTCAGTCTATTAGAAAATCTTTTAGAATGGTCCAGGGTGCAAACAGGAAGAATAAAATTTGCACCGGCTGATATAGCTCTGGACAAATTAATTTTTGACACAATTGATTTATTTAGAGAACCCGCACATAGGAAAAATATTAATTTAACTTTTGCTGAGGCGTTAGATATTAAAGTGCTCGCAGATATTAATATGATTGAGTCAGTTATGCGCAACTTAATTTCCAACGCAATAAAATTTACAAAACCCGGCGGTAATATTATTATTAAAACTAATACAGAACAAGAGTTTTGCACTATTATTATTGAAGATGACGGCTGTGGAATTCCAAGCGGAGATATAGAAAAAATATTTAGCATCGGCGATCATATCTCAACTAACGGAACCAACGATGAAAAAGGCTCGGGACTTGGTTTAATTTTATGCAAAGAATTTGTTAATAAAAATGGCGGTAAGATTTGGGCGGAGAGCGAAGTTAAAGTTGGCAGTAAATTTAATTTCACTTTACCTCTTACAAAAAATTGATCTACCTAACCCACCTGATACAAAATTTCATTTTAAATTAGCTTACACTTCATTTCAATTTTATATAAAAAGAAATAAAATTTTAGCTTTATCAATTGCAAAAATAACTTCTTGAAAAAAACACAAAATTATTTTTGTCATGCTTCAGTTGAAGAATTTCGTTGCCTCTCGCAAACTACTATGGATATTGGAGTATAGAGAACTTTGTATTTTAGTTCACATAATTTTTCTGTCATAGCAATGCTTGATTTAAATACTTTAAATTTATATATTGGCATCGCACACTAAATAACAAGGGGTACATAAATGGCAAAAGCTAAAAAAGCTGCACCAAAGAAAAAAGCTGTAAAGAAAAAAGCTGTAAAGAAAGCTGCACCAAAGAAAAAAGCAGCTAAGAAAGTTGTAAAGAAAAAAGCTGCACCAAAGAAAAAAGTGGCTAAGAAAGTTGTAAAGAAAAAAGCCGCACCAAAGAAAAAAGTGGCTAAGAAAAAAGTCGCTAAGAAAAAAGTAGTTAAGAAAAAAGCCGCACCAAAGAAAAAAGTAGCTAAGAAAAAAGCGAAATAAAATCTGGTAGCTTGTTTTAATTTTGCTCTTCTATATTAGGAGTAAAATTATTTTTCTTAATAATTGCTTTGTTGCATTATTATAATTGTAAAAGCCTGCAGGTAGTTAACTTGCAGGCATTAAAATCGCTATCCTTAATTTCAATTTATTATTAACTAAGTAATCTTTGTTTTTACAGGGAACTAAAATTTTGTCCCCAGAAACAGATTAAAAGTTTTTAGTGGATTGCATCAAAAAAAGTTTTGAATTTTTTGTGCGAAACAGATGCACAAATTCTAGCATACTTTGCCGCTTCATCCTTATTAGCTTGAGTGAAAAATGAAAGCGAAACACTTCCAATCTTATGTTCAAGCAATTCATCAAAACTCTTATTAACTATAACAAAAATTCCTATTGGTTTTGAGTTAGAATAAAACTCACTTGCCAATAATTTTCTTTCATCTAAATATTTTATATTATCCTCAATTCCTTTAACAGTATTTTCTCTGAAATCTTTTGAGGCTTTTAATCCTTCTTCAGTAGATAAAAGTTTCTCAACTAAAATTTGCGCAAATGCGTTAATTCCATTTGTTGCATAAAGTAGATTAGTGTTAAACTCTGAGTTGTAATCCTTGTTCGTTGTGTGAACAAATCCAATTCTTTGTCCGCTTAATCCCAGTGATTTGCTGAAACTTTCGGCGATAATAACATTACTAAATTGTAAAAGTCTTTTGTAAAGTGTGTCACTCTTGTCTGCAAATAATAATCTATACGGGCTATCCCAAATGACTATAACACCATTATCATTCAGCTTGCTTACAAGGTTCATTAGTCTTTCATCATCATGCTTATCACCTACCGGGTTATTCGGATCACATATTATTACTGCGCACCCTTTTAGCTTATCAATATTATTATTCAGAAATTCAAAATCGGCATAAGATTCAAACGGAGTGTGATTAATTTTCATAATATTGGTGTAAGCGCCCCAATAATATTTTGAAATAAAAATTTTCTCAACGTCCAAAGTTTTTATTATCAAATCCAAACCGCCCATACCGCCGTTTGTAATAAAAATATTATCAGGGGATGTACTCGATTGAAAATAATAATCATTGATTGCATTTCTTAAACCGGGGCGACCGTTATTTGGAGGATAAACTTGAATGTCGTTGGAATTAAAATCTATCAAAGGAATAATTTCAGAAAGATTGATGTTAGTAACGGCATTTACACCTCTGTTTAAATATAAATACTCATTACCAGTTTCCTTACTCATTTGTCTTAGTTGTTCACCTATTCCCACTATTGCCGAATATTTTGCTCCGCTCTTTCTGATGTTCATTTTTCTTCCTAAATAATTATTAGAATTAGTTTGCAAAAATAACAAATTAATTTTGGGAGACCAGTTTAAATTTATTTTTTGAGGGATTTTATTGAAAATTTTCAGCATAAAAAATATTCAAATAATAATTACATGTACTTTTCACCATAAAGAATTAGTTATTATTCAAATAATAGTATTTGTGCGTTGCTTTATTCTTTTTATTTGATAAGAATATTTTTGAGAGGATTAAGTATTACGTTTTATTTCTTATAATTTGTCTTATTTAGGTTGTTTTTGCAAACATTTCTCTAAAATTCAAAATTCTTTTATATTGATTAAAGAATTCTTATTCTATGGTATAAAAATTGATTTTATAATTAAGAGTAGAAGAGAGTTCCGTATATAAATTATAATTTCTTATTTTTTGATTACTAATTTACTAGAATGGTTTGGAGTGAATTTTAATGAATATTGAACCGGTACGAGATTCAACAATATTAATTGTAGATGATAGTGCAGCAAACTTAGGGTTTTTACGTGATTATTTATTGATGTATAAGTTTAATGTATTAATTGCTCAAGATGGTCAAACAGCTTTAGATCTAATTGAAAATGGAGAGCGTCCTGATTTGGTAATGCTCGATATTATGATGCCTGGAATGGACGGTTTTGAAGTTTGCAAGAGATTAAAAGAAAACGAAGTTGTAAAGGATGTTCCTGTTGTGTTCCTCAGTGTTTTAAGTGAAGCATCTGATAGACTGCGTGGATTTGAGATTGGCGCCGTTGATTATATTGATAAACCTTTTCAAAAGGAAGAGGTACTGGCGAGAGTTACCGCCCAGCTTACGATCCGCAAGCAGCAATTGGATTTAAAAAGGGAAATTAAAGAGCGTACATTAGCCGAAAAACAATTACAGCGATATACAGAAGAACTGAAGGAATTAAATGCCAGCAAAGATAAGTTCTTTTCAATAATCGCTCACGATTTGAAGAGTCCATTCACAGCCTTACTCGGATTTGCCGACTACCTTACAGTACAACTTGACGAACTTAATAAAGATGAAATAAAAGAATGTTCGACAAATATATATAAGTCAGCACAGGGCGTTTATAACCTTCTTGAAAACCTTCTTCACTGGTCATCCATTCAAACCGGTAGAATAGAATTTGTGCCAACAAAGTTTAATTTAAATAAATTAATTGATGAAACAATTATTCTATATCAGGTTAATGCCTTTAAGAAAAAAATAGCTATTGCTAATGAAATGGCTTCCAGCGTTGAAGTTTATGCAGATAGAAAAATGGTAGAAACAATTTTACGTAATTTGATTTCAAACGCTATAAAGTTTACTCCTCCAAGCGGTGAAGTTAATATAACTTCCAATTTAATTGATGGACATATAGAAATATGTGTTAAAGATACTGGCGTTGGTATTTCCCCCGAACAAATGACAACTCTTTTTAAAATTGATGAACACCAAAACGGATCTGGTACCGATAAAGAAATGGGTACCGGTATCGGACTAATTCTTTGCAAAGAATTCGTGAATAAAAACAGCGGAAAAATTTGGGTTGAAAGTAAAATGGGCGAAGGAAGTACATTTATATTTTCCCTTCCGGCAGTTAGATCGGAAAATAATTGGCGGACAACCAAATTGGATAAAACATTCTAAGTTTTACTTCAGCAACTTACCTTTTTAATTCCATATTTAATGGTTTCAATAACCTGATACAATTAAATTAAAATTTAATTGTTTAACAATTATTTCGAAATTTTGTACATTTGGACTCTTAAAATTACCTTATATCCTAATTCCCTGATGGTATAAAATATTTAATAAATTAAAGGAATTATAATGAACGACTTGAGAAAAAATGATGCTCGTGAGATTGAAGACCTTGAAACATTAGAATGGCTTGAATCATTGGAGTATGTGCTGCAAAATGGCGGACCTGAAAGAGTTCGTGAATTGCTCCATGATTTAGATACTTATGCTCATGAAGCGGGTGTTGATTTACCATTTACTGCAAACACCCCATATGTCAACTCAATTCCAAAAGAAAAGCAGCCTAAGTTTCCTGGCGGACGTGAAATTGAACGAAGAATAAAAAGTTTAGTCCGTTGGAATGCAATGGCAATGGTAGTTAGAGCAAATAAGCAGGAAGCAGGAATAGGCGGACACATTTCAACTTATGCTTCTGCGGCTACTCTTTATGAGATAGCTTTCAATCATTTTTTCAAAGGAAAAGATAATAATTCTGATGGCGATCAAATTTATTTTCAAGGACATGCTGCTCCTGGCATTTATGCCCGTGCTTATCTTGAAGGCAGAATTACAAACGGACAATTGGAGAATTTTAGAAGAGAATTAGCTAAAGGAGGCGGTCTCTCATCATATCCTCATCCCTGGTTAATGCCAAAGTTTTGGGAATTCCCAACTGTTTCCATGGGGCTCGGTCCTATTATGGCTATTTACCAAGCTAGGTTTAACAGGTATCTTGAAGACAGAACTTTAATTAGAAAATCTGATTCAAAAGTGTGGGCATTTTTAGGTGACGGCGAAACAGATGAGCCGGAAGCACTTGGTGCAATATCCTTAGCCTCACGTGAAAAACTGGATAATTTAATTTTTGTTATTAACTGTAATTTGCAAAGACTCGATGGACCTGTTAGGGGAAATGGAAACATTATTCAAGAACTTGAAGCAGTATTTAGAGGTGCCGGCTGGAATGTTATAAAAATTATTTGGGGCGGTGATTGGGATGTTCTGCTCGAACAAGATCATTCCGGTAATCTGCTGCGGAGAATGAATGAAAGCATTGACGGGGAATCGCAAAACTATGTTGTAAAAGGCGGTAAATATATTCGGGATCACTTTTTTGGTAAGTACCCTGAACTTAGTGAATTAATTGAAAATTATTCCGATGAAGCTTTAGAGAAAATGAAAAGAGGCGGTCACGATCCCGAAAAGGTTTATGCAGCATACCAAGCCGCTATATCTCATAAAGGAGCGCCAACTGTAATACTTGCACGCACTGTTAAGGGCTACGGTTTAGGTGAAGCAGGCGAAGGAAAAAATATTACACATCAGCAAAAGAAATTAAATGAAGAGGAATTAAAACATTTCAGAACTAGATTCGGAATTCCAATATCGGATGAAGATATTTCTAAAGCTCCTTTTTATAAACCTTCCGAAGATAGCGCTGAAATAAAATATCTAAAGGAAAGAAGAAAAGCACTCGGCGGGTATGTTCCCAAAAGAGTCGTAAGGAATCAGCCAATACAAACCCCGCCGGAAGAAATGTTTGAAGAATTTTATACCGGCACTGAAGGAAGAGAAGTTTCAACAACGATGGTGTTTGTTAGAATTCTTACAAAGTTATTGAAAGATAAAGAAGTCGGAAAACTCATTGTCCCTATCGTTCCTGATGAAGCAAGAACTTTCGGAATGGAATCATTATTTAGACAAATAGGAATTTATTCTCATAAAGGACAGCTTTATGAACCGGTAGATAGAGACAGCCTTCTATATTATAAAGAAGCAAAGAATGGGCAGATTTTGGAAGAAGGAATTACAGAAGCAGGCTCAATGTCTTCCTTTATTGCTGCCGGTACTGCTTATGCAACCCATGCGGTCAATACAATTCCATTTTTCATTTATTACTCTATGTTCGGCTTCCAAAGGATTGGCGATTTAGCTTGGGCTGCCGCTGACATGCGTTGTAAAGGATTTTTAATTGGAGGAACCGCAGGACGCACAACACTTGCCGGTGAAGGATTGCAGCATCAAGATGGGCATAGTCATTTGCTCTCATATTCGATCCCAAATATGGTTACTTACGATCCGGCTTATGCTTATGAACTCGCAGTTATTATTCGCGATGGTATTTATAGGATGTATGAAAAGCAGGAAAATATTTTCTATTACATTACTGTAATGAATGAAAATTATGAACAGCCTGCGCTTCCAAAAGGAGTTAAGAAAGAACAGATTCTTAAAGGGATGTATAAACTTAGCTCATCAACTAAAAAAACTGCTAAGTTAAAGGCGCACCTTTTAGGCAGCGGAACAATTCTAAATGAAGTTATTAAGGCAAAAGATATATTAGAAAAAAATTATAATGTCTCTACAGATGTTTGGAGCGTGACCAGTTATAAAAATCTTCATACAAACGCTCTTGAAATTGAACGATGGAATATGATGAACCCGACAAAGAAAACAAAACTGCCTTACATAAGTGAAATTACAAATAATGAAGAAGGTGTATTTGTTGCAGCCTCCGACTATGTGCAGATTCTTAAAGACTCTGTTGCAAAATATTTACCGGGTAAATTAACAACACTTGGTACATTTGGATTTGGAAGAAGTGAAGGCAGGAATGAGCTGCGGGACTTTTTTGAAGTTGATACCAAGCATATTGTTTATGCAACTTTGTATTCTCTATTTAAAGAGAAAAAAATTAAAGCCGAAGTTTTAACTAAGGCACAAAAAGATTTGGGAATTGATACAACCAAACCAATTCCATGGACAGTATAGTATTGAAAAATAATTTGGATGAAAAATGTTAATTGAATTTAAACTTCCCGAACTAGGTGAAAATATTGAGACAGCGGATATTACAAAAATATTAGTATCTGTTGGAGATAAAATAGAAATTGATCAATCTGTGCTTGAAATTGAAACTGATAAAGCAACTGTCGAAGTCCCCTCTGAAGTTGAAGGAACTGTTAAAGAGATATTAGTAAAGGATGGCGAGCAGGCTAAGGTTGGTCAGGTTATTTTTAAGATCGAAGGTGATGGAGTTGTTGCAGAAAAATCTGAGTCTAAAAAAACTGAAAACCCTAAAGTAGAAAAACCGAAGGAAGAAACGAAAGCTGAGAAGTCTACTGAAACTAAGACAGAACCAAAACGAACCGGAAGAGTTGAAGTAAAATTACCGGAACTAGGTGAGAACATTGAAGCAGCAGATATAACAAAAGTTCTTGTTTCGGTTGGAGATAAAGTTGAAATTGATCAGTCTATACTTGAGATTGAAACGGATAAGGCTACCGTGGAAGTACCCTCAGAGGTTGCGGGAACCGTAAAAGAAGTTAAAGTTAAAGATGGCGATAACGCAAAAGTAGGTCAGGTCGTTTTAATTATAGAATCTACCGCCGGGAAAAAAGAGGAAGTAGAAGAGACTAGACCTCAAGCGCAGACTGAACCTGAAAAAGTTAAAGATGAAAAACCAGTTGCGGCAAAACCAATTGAAGATGACGATCAAAAGCCCTTACGAATACCCAAAAGAGTACAGCAAGAGAAAATAGTGCCTGCAGCGCCAACAGTTAGAAGATTTGCCCGCGAAATTGGAATTGATGTTCATAAAGTAAATGGAACCGGTCCGGGCGGCAGGATATCAATTGACGATGTAAAAATATTTGCAAAAAGTATAAATGAGCAGATAACAAAAACAGGCGGAACTTTTTCTTTCGGCGTTCAGCCGGAAGCATTACCTGACTTTTCCAAATGGGGGAATGTTGAAAGAAAACAAATGTCCAACATACGCAGAAAAACTGCTGAGCATCTTTCTTTCGCGTGGAGTTCTATCCCTCACGTTACTCAATATGATAAAGCTGATATTACCGAATTAGAAAAAATGCGCAAGCAGTTTGCGCCACAGGCAGAAGCAGCAGGCGGTAAATTAACTGTTACGGTAATTCTTCTGAAAATAATTGCTTCGGCTCTCAAAAAATTTCCGCAGTTTAATGCAAGTGTTGATATGCCGAACAAGGAAATCATATTTAAAAATTATTTTAATATTGGCATTGCGGCTGATACAGATCGAGGATTACTCGTGCCGGTAATAAAAGATGTTGATAAGAAAAACATAATTGAACTTTCAGTTGAGCTAAATGAATTATCAGCAAAAGCGAGAGATAAAAAACTTACGCTGGATGAAATGCAGGGAGGCAATTTTTCTATAAGTAATTTAGGCGGAATTGGAGGAACATATTTTACTCCAATTATAAACTCGCCTGAGGTTGCTATACTTGGTGTTTCCAGAGGAAGCAAAGAAGCTGTGCTGATAAATAATGAGTTTGTTCCGAGAATGATGCTGCCGTTGTCGTTGTCTTACGATCACAGAGTTATCGACGGTGCAGATGCTGCAAGATTTATTCGCTGGGTTTCGCAAGCTCTTGAAAATCCGTTCTTACTTAGTTTGGAAGGATAAAATTTTTATTGATGAATTTAGAAAAAGATTTTAACGGAGATGTAATTTAATGTCAACAAAAACTCTAATTGCTGTTATTGGCGGTGGACCAGGAGGATATGCGGCAGCTTTTCTTGCGGCTGATCTGGGAATGAATGTTACATTGATCGATAAAGATGTAAACCCCGGCGGAGTCTGTTTATATCGCGGATGCATTCCATCAAAAGCGCTGCTGCATGTTGCAAAATTAATTCACGAAACAGAGTTATCTAAAAATTGGGGCGTAACTTTTAGCAAGCCCAAAATTGATCTGGATAAACTCCGTGAATTTAAAAACAGTGTCGTAAATAAAAACACGGGCGGATTGGGGCAATTAGTTAAAGCTCGTAAAATAAATTACATACAGGGAACGGCTTCATTTGTAAATTCTAACACATTATATATTGATAAAACAGACGGCGGGCATGACGAAGTACAATTCGAGAATGCAATTCTTGCTACCGGTTCACTGCCAACAAAAATCCCTGGTTTATCAATTGACTCCGAAAGAGTAATGGATTCCACAGATGCGCTTGAGTTGAAGGATGTACCTAAAACATTATTGGTTATCGGCGGCGGTTACATTGGCTTAGAAATGGGTTCTGTGTATTCAGCATTGGGAAGCAAAGTTACCGTTGTTGAAATGATGCCCGGCTTACTCCCCGGTGCGGATAAAGATTTGGTTAATATTCTGCATAAAAGTATAACACCAAAGTTTGAAGCAATTTATACAAGCACAAAAGTTACTGCACTTAGCGATACGGGCAAAAAAATTAAAGTAAAACTCGAAGGCGAAAAAATTGAAAACCCAGAACAAGAATTTGATAAAGTATTAATATCCGTTGGCAGAAGTCCGGTAACAAAAGGATTGGGATTAGAAAACACAAAGATTAAAATTAATGATCGCGGATTTGTTATTGTCGATCAGCAATCAAAAACCGATGATGATTCAATTTACGCGATTGGTGATATTGTAGGCGGAGCAATGCTCGCGCATAAAGCTTCTGCGGAAGGTAAGGTTGCAGTTGAAGCAATTACCGGGCATAAAGTTGCCTTTGAACCGAACGCAATTCCTGCTGTAGTATTTACTGATCCTGAATTAGCATGGGCTGGAATTACAGAGACTGAAGCTAAAGAGAAAGGAATTAAAGTTGAAGTAGCTCGATTTCCATGGGCTGCATCAGGTAGAGCAACAACAATTGATAGAAATGACGGGCTGACAAAATTAATTATTGATCCCGAAACAGAAAGAGTTCTCGGAATGGGAGTTGTTGGAGCCGGTGCAGGTGAATTAATTGCCGAGGGAGTTTTGGCGATTGAAATGGCAGCACTTGCTAAAGATGTTGCTCTGAGTATTCATCCGCACCCAACTTTATCTGAGACTGTTATGGAATCAGCGGAAGTTTACTTTGGCGAGAGTACTCATTTGTACCGACCGAAGAGAAAATAAGTTCACTTAACATAGTTACTAGATAGGTAGTAAACAAAAGCCCGACTTTTTAGAAAAGTTGGGCTTTTTATTTCTAAAAAGTAAAACTCATTCCAATCTTAAAAGTTTCCAAAGTCAAAGGTGTCTCGCTCGAAAATGGCCAATTTATTTTGTTCCGTTGGAGAGAATAAAAACCATAGGCAAATGCGTTTTGAAGTATAAAATTAATAACAGGTCCTGCTTCAGGAGTAGATTCAATTATTTCATCAGTAAAATAGGAAAGCGCACCAAGTCCAATATATTTAATCGATTCACTTCCCGCCCATTTCCAAAAGAGATGACGCGGAAAAATTACCGTTGCTTCATAAGCAAAATTTAGTGAAAAAAATTCAGAGAATTCAATTCGTACACCCCCTTCAGATTGGCTGCCGAATCTAAAAGTGTCTTCATATCTATCTAGAATATTTCGATCATTTTCGGAGAGTTGATTTGACATTTCCGTGGAAACATTTGACCAGACAAAACCATCCTGATGATATGGCAGTATTGAAATAGAGCCAGCAGAGTAACCATATCCGTTTCTATTCGCGAATCCAAATCGCCATGTTTCTAAAAGGGTTCCATTTTCATTGTTTGTTTTAGATTTCAACTCTTCGGATAAAAACGAAACAAAAAGAAATTTTTCATGAAACTCGAGGATAGGACGTTTATAATATTCTTCAACTGTGCTGTATCCCAATTTAATTTCAGCAATGCCTGTTTTAAAAAAGTTGGAGGAAAAATTTTTCTGCTTAAAATTTGCGGAACCGTAGTTTAGTTCAATCATTGGGTTTGATAATTCATCCCATTCAAAGCCAAATGAATAATCATAATCGGTACTGGAATAATTAAATAGTGAGGAATTTCGGTTCTGAGCAAATAATAATGCTGTCGTCAACATTAAAATCATACTTAGTAATAATCTTTTCATTCTATAACCTTAGTTCGTAAAATAGCTATAATTTTAGACGCAAATATTCTAAAAAATGTTACAGAATTGAAAATTTAATATCTGAATCCTTTGCTTGGAATGAAATAATTCTGAAAAATTATTACACAACTTAATCTAATTTAATACCCGACTTCTGCTCTAATGTTTTAACAAGAGTTTCAAGTAAAACATCGTTCTGTACCGGCTTGGTTAAAAATACGTCAACCCCGGCTTTGTAAGCATTATCTTTATCGCGCTGGAAGGCGTGTGCAGACAAACCGACAACAGGCATATTTTGATATTCCGGCATTTCTCTTATTTCTTTAGTAAGCTGGAAGCCGTCTTTTTTACCTCTCAGCGAAATGTCCATAAGGATAATATCAAATTTAGTTTGGTTTAATTTTTCGTAAAATGTTTCTGATGAATCACATATTTCGAGGTCAAATTTTCTTTTGAGGAAAATTTGCAGAAATTTTTGATTTTCATAATCATCTTCAACAACAAGTAGCTTTGGTCGGGGTGTTTCGTTCTCGTTCATGTGATTTTATCCCGCTTAAAATATCAATAATTACTTTAAATTTTTTGTAAGAAGACTTAATACTTAACGTGACTAATATATTAAATCTAATTGAAATTGCCAACAATACATCTTAATTCACTATCGAAAATAATGTATTAAATGTTTAATTGTAATAAATAATTATGTGATTTAGAGTCAATAAAAAAGATATTTCAAAAAGAAATCAATTTTAGTAAATTTTGGATGACCATATTGGTCGCATAAACATTTTGGATAATTTTCCAAACTACTTGCAATAAACCCGGTTCGTCCGGGTTTATTTTTATTGTAATTTTTGTAAAATTTTGTTTTCAAAAAATTATTGTTTGTACTGTTATTGTTTTTATTGGAGTATCAATGAAATTTAATCGCTCAAAAATTACACTACCATTCTTTTTGTTGTTAATATTCTTCACTAATAATATTGCCCAAAAAAGTTTTTATGAACCGTATGCAAAGTCAGTTAATGATTATTCGATTAAAGATTTCGGAAAGATGTGGACGTTTGACCAGGTGCCTCTCACCTCATTTAAAAATGAATTTAATTTTTCACCTACTGCCGAATGGCTGGAAAAAGTTCAGAAGTCCGCGCTGCAATTCGGCAGCGGCTGCTCCGGCGCTTTTGTTTCGGAAGACGGGCTGATTATGACGAACCATCATTGCGGGCGAGGAGGAATGCTTAAAGTTCAGCAGAAAGGAGAGGACATTTTAAAAAATGGATTTTATGCCGAAACACTTAGTCAGGAAAGAATCGTCCCCGGATTGTTTGTTGACCAGCTAATTTTAATTGAAGATGTCACAGATAATATCCTTTCAGGAGTAAGCCAACTAGATTCACTTACAGCAAAAGGAAAATTGATTGATGAAAATATTGATAAAACTGTAGATGAATTTACAGAAAAAAACGGCTTACTTTGTAAAGTTGTAACACTTTACAATGGGGGAAAATATTTCATCTACGGTTATAAAAGGTATGATGATATTCGGTTAGTAATGGCTCCGGAATTTCAAATTGCATCTACCGGGTGGGATTGGGATAATTTTACTTATCCAAGATATGAACTTGATTTTGCTTTTTACCGTGCGTATGAAAATGACGAACCGATTAAAACTGAAAATTTTTTTTCTTGGAGCGAAGAAGGAGCGGTGGAGAATGAACCGATTTTTGTTGTTGGTCGCCCGGGAAATACGGATAGACTGCTTACTGTTGAAGAACTTAAATTTGAACGCGATAAAATTTATCCTAAAAGGTTAAAACTGCTTAACGGCATTTACAATTCTTATAGAAAAATGTATGAGAAAATAACCGGACGCGAATCAATTTACTTAAACGGCACAATGCGTTTTGGAAATTCGCGCAAAGTTTATGCGGGTATGCTTGCGGGATTAAATGATGAATCGATTATTACTAGAAAACTTCTTTTCGAGAAGGATATTAAAAAGAAAATTTCCAATTCCCCAAAACTATTGGAGCAATACGAAAGTTTGCAAGAGTCAATTGCCGCCGCTCTTTCTGAGTTAGCAATTATAAATGATTCACTTTCTGCTTATCAAATTTATTCAGCAGCTAAGCCAATATATTTAACAGTTGCCGAACTCTCGATTAAGCTTGCTGAACAAATGGAACTACCAGATGAGGAACGAGAAGAAGCATATACTGAAAAATATCTTGATGCAACGATCGAAGGAATTTATACCTCAAACATTGATGAGGAATTCCAAAAATATCTGCTTGAAGAATATCTGGATTACCTAAAATTTGATTTTGGGGAAAGTCATTCACTTCTAAAAAAAATAAATTTGAGTGAAGTCAAGAACGCATTTGAACTTTTAGAAAAATCGGAATTATCTTCTCAAGAAAAATTTGAAAAATTTATTAAGCAAGGATCGAGTGAAATTCTGAATTCAAATGATCCTTTTATTATTATTGTAAAAGAAAGTGAACGAGCGGATGAAAAATTTGGTAAAACCAAAGATGAACTGGAAGCAAAATTAAAAGTATTAAATCAGCAATTGGGCGAAATGATTTTTAGTATTTTCGGAAATGAAATCCCACCCGATGCAACATCAACACTTAGAATTTCAGAAGGCGTGATAATGGGGTATGAATACAATGGAACGATTGCGCCCGCACACACTACCTTTTTCGGAATGTACGATAGGTATTTTTCATTTGGCAAGGAGACTTACCCCTGGGGATTAACTAAAAAATGGGCTGATGCTTATGATGAGATCGATCTATCAATACCTCTAAATTTTGCTTCAACCAATGATATTGTTGGCGGAAATTCCGGCAGCTCGGCAATTAACAAAGAAGGAAAAGTGGTCGGATTAATTTTCGACGGGAATATGGAAAGTCTGTATGGTAATTTTATTTATTTGCCCGAACTAAATAGAACAATTGGAATTGACTCCCGCGCAATAATTGAAGCTCTAGAAAAAGTTTATGAAGCAGATAACTTGGTTGATGAAATACTTTCAGGAAAACTTTAGGATTGAATAATTGGAATGAAAAAGCTTAACAAAGGATTTATTCAAATTTACACGGGCAACGGCAAGGGAAAGACAACGGCTGCTATTGGTCAGGCTGTTAGAGCAAGTGGTGCCGGACTCAAAACATATTTCGTTCAATTCATGAAAGATTATCCGTACTCCGAAGTTAAAAGTCTGGCGGTACTAAAGGAGCAAATAATTTTAGAACAAGTTGGGAATGATGACTTTGTACTCAAGAAAACTCCGCCGAACAACACGGAATTAAAATTAGCTGCAGAGGGACTAAATAGAGCAAAAGATAAAATGCTTTCCGGAGAATTTGATATAATAATTTTAGATGAAGTTTGTGTATCAATTTATTTTGGGTTATTTAAGACAATTGATATTTTGAACTTTTTAAAACTTAAACCGGAAAATGTTGAATTAATTTTAACAGGCCGTTACTGTCCTCAAGAATTAATTGATGCGGCAGATTTGGTAACTGAAATGAAAGAAGTAAAACATTATTACAAAAATGATGTGCCCGCAAGGAAAGGAATCGAATCGTGAAAACACCGCTGCTGATTGATATGGACGGTGTTTTAAGATTGGGAAAAACTCCTTCGGAATTCGCTGCGGAGTTTCTAAGTTATATCAGATCATCAAATAGAAAAGCATGTATTTTAAGTAACTCAACACTTGCCGATTCAACCGGGTTCAAAAAGTTTTTTGATGACAATTTAATCGAGTGTTCAATTCCAATAATGACAACAGTTGAAGCGACATTAAAATATGTGAAGAACAATTATAAACGTGTGCAGATCCACTGCGATGATAATATAAAAAGTTTGTTTGATGATTACACGGATAACGATAATCCTGAAGCTGTAATAATTGGTGATATCGGCAAGCAATGGAATTTTGAGATAATGAACGACATCTTTAAAAAAGTTTTAAATGGGGCAGATTTTATTGCTATGCAGAAAAATAAATTTTGGAGTACCCCGGAAGATGGACTGCTGCTTGATGCCGGATCTTTTATTAAAGCTATTGAATTTGCTGTGGGCAGGGAAGCAGCGCTAATCGGTAAACCTTCACCGCTTTATTTTCAAACCGCTCTGCAATTTATTGGATTGGATAAATCTCAAAAGTTTTTAATGCTTGGGGATGATCTTGAAACTGATATAATTGGTGCTCAAAATTTAAATTCAAAAGGGATATTGATCTACACAGGAAAGACAGACAAAAAAATGGTTGAAAACTCTAAAATTAAACCTGACTTTGAAGCACAAAATCTTTTTGATGTTATAGAATTATTGGAGAAAATAAATTGATAGTAAGGAGAATAAATGGAAGCCTATGTAAAGCGAAATAATAAAATTCTAATGAGAGAAAAATCGGCATTGCTCATAATTGATGTTCAGGAAAGAATTTTAGGTGTAATGAATGAGCATGAAAAATTAATGAGCAATATACTTAAGTTGGTAAAGGGTTCAAAAATATTAAACTTGCCAGTATTTTACACAGAGCAATATCCAAAAGGATTAGGATCAACGGCAAAAGTACTGCTTGATGAATTGACTGAGGTGGAAGCAATTCAAAAAATGAGCTTTAGCTGCAGCGGTGCCGGAGATCTTTTTCAGTCATTAATTGACCGGGGTATTTCACAAGTAATTGTTTGCGGAATTGAATCGCACGTTTGTGTTCAACAGACGGTGCTTGATTTGATTGCAAACGGATTCCAAGTTGATCTGGCAGCGGATGCCTGCTCATCAAGAAGTTCAACTGATTATGATTTTGCAATGCAGCGAATGCGTCAGCATGGGGCAGAAGTTACGACGACCGAATCAGTTTTATTTGAGCTGCTTCAAGTTTGCGGCACTGATGAATTTAAGGCTGTTTCGAAGTTGGTAAAGTAAAATGAAAAACACTCTTCTAATAATTTTTGTACTTATATTTTTTAATAGTTTTACGTTTGCTGCGGATGAATCAGTTAAAAGCGACAGCACAAGCAGCAGTGAATTTGAATACTTACTTTACCCGTTTGTTTTCTTTTCCCCCGAAACTAATCTTGCATTTGGTGCCGGTGGTATTGCTTATTTTAAAACAGATGAAAGTGTTGGCAGCAAGCCCTCCAAAATAACTTTCTCATCCTTCTATTCAATCAATAAGCAGTACAGCATTGATGTAATTCCTCAAATATACATGTGGAAACAAAAAGTATTTTTATCCATGGCATTCAATTACAGCAAAGTGATTGATAAGTTTTATGGAATTGGAAATAGAACTGAGGAAATTGGTAAAGAAGATTATGAACTGCTGAACTTCGGCTTGACTGCACAGATCAATTATAAAGTTTATGATAATTTGCAGTACGGAATTATTTACGAAATATTAAGTCGGGATATTAAAGATACAAAGGAAAACACTCTACTTGACGATAAAAACTTGAGAGGAATAGAAGGCGGGATTTCATCAGGTATAGGGATTTCCACATTATGGGATACACGTGATAATATTTTTTATCCAACCACAGGCGGCTATTATGAAATGAAAGCAGTTTTTTCATCCACTGCGTTTGGCAGTGATTATAATTTTAATAAGTACGAAGTAAACTTTAGGCGTTACCAAAGTGTTGCCGAATCGCATGTTGTAGCTTTCCAATTTTATATGAATTTGATTAGAGGCTTTCCACCGTTTTATGAACTTGCTGCCCTCGGCGGACAAAATATAATGAGAGGATACTACGAAGGCAGGTACAGAGCACAGAATTATTTTTCGATTCAAACAGCCTATCGGACTAAATTGTTTTGGAGAATCGGTGCTGTAGTTTTCCTTGGGATTGGAGATGTTTCAAACAAGGTGAGCGAGTTTTCAATCAAATATATTAAAGCTTCATATGGATTTGGTTTGAGGTACATGATGGATGAAGCGGAAAAGCTAAATCTGCGTGTTGATGTTGGATTTGGTAAAGGAACAATGGGAGTTTATTTTTCTATTGAAGAAGCGTTTTAACATCTTAGTTTATCATTCCCAAAACGAACTGCCAATAATTCCAATTAATAAATTTTTGTGCAGGTATTCCGGCGCTTAAGTTGAACCACTAACGTGGTTCGTTTTTTACCTTTCGTTATAAAACTACAAACATTTGACCGCGATGCGGTCATTAAAAACTCCAGAGGAATTCAATGTTTGTCGTACTTTAAAAAATAGTTTTATCAGAACCACGTTAGTGGTTCAATTTTGAAGTTGATCGATTAGAATTGAAGATTGAAAGAAAGGTTTAAAGTATTATTGCTGCCTGGAACAAAAGAAAAATTATCTAGTACAGTCTCTTCTTTTTCTTTATCATCATAAATGTTATAAACAATAATGGACATTAACGTTCCTACTGTTGCTCCTACTAAAACATCTGTGATATAATGTTTGTTATCCCGCATTCTTGTATAACCAACATATCCCGCCCAGCCATATAAAATTCCAAATGAAGAAATTTTAAATGCTGATTTTAATGTGCTATTGCTTTTAGTAACATTCCATCGGTTGAACAAGTCGTTTAACTCTAAAAATAAATACGTTGAAGTGGCAAATGTAGTTGAAGTATGCCCGCTGAAAAAACTTCTAGAATCGGATTGGTCGGGGCGTTCCCTGTTTACAATAGTTTTAGTGTACTCGGTTAATGTATATGTATAAACGATTGCTTTTTTAAAGAGAAAAATATTTCGGAAAGTATTTTTGGAAACCCTGGTATCAGTAAAAAGACCAATTGCAGTTGCAGCTAATAGTCTTCCTCCGAATACTAGATTTGGGTAGTAATCTTGATCGAAGCTGCCGAAAGAATGACGGCTGTTAACACCGACAGAGTTACTAATATTTCTTTCGAATGATGAAGCCGGAATGCTAATAGAATTTTGAATAGGAGTTTTATCATAAAGTTTTCGTGTAAGGTAAGCGGCACCGATTGGAATATCGTACCACTCTGCAGATTCTATTAATCCATCGAACAAATTACTGAATGTAGAACTAAACTTGGATTGTTCCTCAAATTGCTGACTAAAGTTGACAGCGGTTAGAGAAAAAAAGAGCAGTATCAGGGCGAAATTCTTATTCAATTATTAAAATAATCTTTAGTTAATAAATCTAAATTATTATCGAAATAACTACGACGGTTGTTAATATAGGATTTTAATTTCTCAATTTCAGTCAAAAAATTGTACCTGCCGCCCTTGCCTAAATATGGGTCCAAGTTATAAGCTTCCTCAATTACAGTTGCGGTAGAATCAATAACACTGCCAATATTTTCGAGTGTAAAAATATCATCTAATTGAGACTGTAATTCCCGTTTATACAAATTAAAAGTGGAATCATTTTCAAATAGTTTTTTAATGATGGAGTTATTGCCAGCCAATTTTGAAACATTATCATTCTGAAAAATTTTATCAAAATCCCAGGGAACTAATTTAATTGGTGAAGTAGGAGTTTCTTTAAGCAAAAAGAAGTTATTAGTAAACGCATCAAAACTATTCATTAATGTGGTTATTGCATGGTATTTAATATACTGTTCAATATCCAAATGCTTTCCTAAACTTTCAAAAATTCGTTCGGAATTACTTGTATCGATTGCGTTAATAAATCCATAAAGCTGGCTGAAATTATCATCATCAGGTATCTTTTTTTCGAAATGGAATTCCGGATAGTTAATGCTGGTAAAGGTAAATTTAGAATCAAAACCAAGTTTAAATAATTGAAAGACTTTTATATTTCGCTCATCAAAAAAAAGCTCTTCCACTCTTTCAATTAAAGGATATAAACCTTCATCCTTGTTATTTATTTTAACAAAAACATGCTTGTTTCTAAAAAGTGTAAAACCTAATTGCTTATATAAGTGCGATGCGATATTTGTATGTATTAGTGTCGGGTCAAAAACTTGTGCGCTTAAATTAAATTCTGTTAATCCTTCTATCAAAGAACCATCAATTAATTCAACATGATATGACCATTTAGGATGATACCTTGAACCTGCTCCTGAAGCACGCACCTCAACAAGATGAGTCTTATTCTTATATGCCATTATTGCCGGGACTTTCAAACTGTTCGTCCGGTTCTGCCGCAAGCGAATTAAATCTTCTTCATTAAATTCAAATTCTAAAATTGGAACATGGGTAAGATTTTCGCTCGGATTTAAAATGCCGGAGTCATCACAGCTAATTAATAATCCTAATAATAAAAAAAATATATAACGTATTTCTCTCATTAAAATTTCACTAAAAGTTCTAATATAAATCGGGATTCTTTCCCGGTATAATCATCATTGAATTCATTTTTTGTTAGTCTTATATCACCATTAATTCTTGCCAATACTTTTTTGTGAAAATAAAGATTAAGCCCAATAATAGATTGCAGAACATGGTTATCAGAATTATCAAAATCCGAAAGAAAAATACCTGCCGTTAAAACCGGTTCCAGTTTTTTTATAATTTCACCATCAACATCAAATTTATATGCACCTGTTATTGATGCGCCGCCGACATTAACTACTTCATCAGTATTTTGTAATCGTCTGATCACACCTTCGATAAGATCTTGGGCGTAATATAATTCAACAATTGCATTAAACTTTTTTGTGTCTAAAGAATAGTCTAATGCGAAGCCTGTTCCGCTAATTGGTTCCTCACCGCCTTGACTTTGAAATAATAAGTTTACCGCTACAGCACTTTTATCAAAATGATAACCAAACCTACCGGCGGCACCGTAGTTTTGTGAATTGTTTGTAAAAATGGAAGCATAATATGAGTAGGGAAATTCAGTACGCTTATCGGAATATTTATAATACCCCATAAGACTTACACTTCTTCCGCCGTATCCAAGTTCGTTTACTCTATCCAATAGCGGACTTCTATCAATTGTAACTAAATCTTCACGGCTAACTTCGATGTATTGATAACCAAACGGTCGCTTGATATTTCCAACTTTAAAATTTAAATACTTGAAGAAATCGAACTTAACACTGAACTCTCTAAAATTTACAGAACGGTCGGTTGAATTTCCGCGTAAATCTAACTGAGCTTCAATTTTTTTATTTATTTCAATATCAGCCTGCAATTTACCTTCATAATAAACTTCCTGGTTAGAGCCGTTTAATCTGTTACGAGAAAAATATTTAAATCCCGTTGCACCCCATCCTTTGAATTCAACTTCCTGAGCGAAAGTCAGATCTATTCCTAAAATTAGGGATATCATTAGCAAAGATATTTTGGCAAATAAATTTTTCATTAAATCTCTAAGTTTTTATGATTCAGTTAGTTGGTGATAAACATAAGTAAAACGTATTAATAAATCACATTGAGCAGATAAAAAATTAGTTCAACCTTACAAAAAAGCAGAACCAAATGTAATATAAAAATTATATGAAAACATTTGTAAAGTAAGATTCATCTCGCTGCTTTAAGAGGTGTATGATATATTATAATAAAAGGATGGAAAAAACCGTGATAAAAATATCTCGTTACAACTACGAGTCTAAATCAAAAACAATATTCTTTCTTGCCGATTCAATATCTTCAACCGTGTCAAGTTCCATGCACTTTAGTCCATTTACATCAATCGCGTAAATTTTGCTTCCGGACTCAATTGACTCTTCAAAAGCGGCTTCATACCATTGATTTACTTCGCCGCGATTCAAAATTTTATCATCAAGAATTGCAAATAATTTTTGGAGGTAATCAGAATTAAATTTTTCAATACCTATAGATTCGCCAACAGCAATTATTGGATCAACGACTTTATTGATTTTTTTAATAGCTCTGCTTTCATCTACGGTGACTTTAATTTCTTCTTCACTTAAAACATGATCGGAACGGATTGCCAAACAATTTTCATGACCTGAAGTAAGCAGCAATTCAATAATTTTATGATCGAATAAAATATCGCTGTCCATTAGAAGTATATCATTGTTAAGTACTAAATCTTTCGTCATCCAAAGTGAATAAATGTTGTTTGTTGAATCATACTTTTCGTTGTAGAGATATTCAACTTTTAGCTCAGGATAATTTGTGTCGATAAAGCCAACAATTTGCTCTTGCAAAAAACCGGTTACAATTATAATATCATCAATATTATTTTGAATTAAATTATCAATTGTTCTTTCAAGAATATTTTTTTCTCCAATTTTTAGTAAACATTTTGGAGTATTTTCTGTTAGGGGTTTTAATCGAGAGGCGACACCTGCTGCAAGAATAACTGCTTTCAATTTAATCCTGATAATTTTGTTGATTTATTTATTCTGTTTTGGAAGAAGTACAACACTGCCATATATAAATTGCCGATAGTTACAATTCCTAATAAATAAATATCGAGCCGGTTTAGCATTGATGTAACAATTAAAAATGTCAATTCACTTGTTGGGCCAAGGTAAGTCCAAAGATGCATAATAGTTTTGTGCTTCTTATAAAAATCTTTCGAGTCATATTTTTTCTTTTCCGTTTCCAGAGAACTGGATGAAAACAATAGCTGCACCTGGGAATATTTTAAATAGACCCAGAGAATTGATTTTTCATAGTAGTTGCCTTTGGTACCCTTAAGATCATCCTGCATATCTTTAAATTCTTTTAGGCTGTCGCCCAAAATACTTTCTCTGTCGAGAGCGTAATCGAGGAAACGATTTCTATAAAAATCTAAAATTGAAGAGTGAACAGCATTACTTATACCTGCCGCAATTGTTAATCCCCAAAATAACAGAGGGTCTTCACTATTACTTGCAAAGCCAATTCCAATAAATAAGTATGCTAATGTTGTGACAATATAGTCAGCAAGTCCGTCTAGCACTCTTCCAATCGGAGTTCCGTTCTTTTTAATTCTAGCCAATTGCCCATCGGCACAATCAAGCACATCATAAATGATGAACAATATTCCCGCAATTAAAAATGCTGTAGGTGTATTAAAGTAAAAAAGTAGACTACCAATAACTCCGAATATTAACGCCGTTGTTGTTATTTGGTTTGGAGTAAGATTGGTTCCAACAATAAGTTTTACAAATATAAATGCGAGGGGTCTATAGATGATGAGGTCGAGGACTTCCTCAACCTCGAGCATTTTCAGCGACTTTTTGTAATCTTCAAATAGCGGCATTAGGCTAACTTAGTCTTAGCAAATTCTTTAATAGCATCTATCAGCATTTTATTCTGCTCTTGTGTTCCCAATGTAATTCTTAAATGATGATTTAGAAGTTCTTCATTCATGAACTTAATTATTAATCCTTTACCTTTAAGGAATTCCTTCAAGTCAGCTTGAATTTCATCCGGAATTTCCACAAGAATAAAATTAGCATTTGATTTGTAAACAGTAAATCCCGGAATTGGAGCAAGTTCCTTATAAAATAATTTCCTGTCGGCATCCATTTTTTGTGCAATGTCCAAGTAATATTCGGGGGAGTCCAGAGCAGCTAGTGCAACCTCTTCCGATATTCTGTGGTAGCCTAAATATCTATTAGTAAATTTATTTAGTTGAGCTAAGTTTTCACCTAAAAGCCCGAATCCTATTCTCATTCCTGCGAGTGCATAGTATTTTGAAAAGGTTCTAATAACAAGAAGATTTGGATAACTGTTGATCAATCCCCTTACAGTTTCGTTCATCACGTTATAAAAATATGCTTCATCAAGAATTACAATTGCATCAGTTAATCTGTCCAAAACTTTCTTAAAATCGGATTGAGTTATTGAATTACCGGTAGGGTTATTTGGCGAACTTATGAAAACCATTTTCGGTTTTTCTTTTTCGTAAATTTCAAAAAGTGCTTCAATATCATATTCAAAAGTATCGCCGTTTGGAACTAACGGATACTCAACATTTACGCCGTCAACTTCATCTGCAATTTTTTTATAGTACCACCATGAGTGAGTAGGAATCATTAATTTTTCGCCTTTTCCAAGATAGCATTGAACAGCCTGTTTTAATAGATCTTCTGCACCGTAGCCCAAAATAACTCTGCTTTCTGGAATATCAAATTCATTTGCTAATCTTTCAGATAGAATACTTTTAACACCCTTTGAGTAAGCTTTTGTGTACCAGCTTAATTTAGTCAAATCTGCATTTTTTAAAACATCAAAACAAGCCGGTGCTGGACCGTAATTATTTTCATTCCTGTCTAAATAAATTGGTTCTTTTTCCATAGTCCTTCCATTGCTAAGTTATAATTTTAACAAGCCAAAAATAAGCAATATGATATATCAACTACAAATTTTATATCCGAAATTATTTTTCCCAACAGCCCAAAATTTACATGCAAAAAACTGTATTACGTTAAACAAAAAGGAGGTCAAACGCCCTGAATGCGAGGTATAAACTAATTAAAATTAAGCACACCCCTAGTGATTGAATAATTTTTGTTAGAATATTGAGATTGAACTTTTGCCGGTATTTTACTATAAGTTTTGTATAAATATATAACCAAAGGTAGCCACCTATAGCAACCGAAAAAGCATAAATACCGGCAAGCAAAATTGGCGAAAGGTTATTCCTTTTTCTAGGAGCCTCTTCAAAAATATTTTCCTCTAAGGTAATATCGTCTAGTTGTCCAAATTCTTTACCAGCTAATTCTTTTAATGATTCAACATTTTGGTTTACAATAAAGTCAAGTCCGCCCGTATTTAAACCAATTGATGATGCAAATGAAAATACTACGAAAGTTGAAATTAACCAGCCGAGAAATAGTGAGGGATTTGTAAGGTTTATTAAAACACCCGTTCTGAAACCGCCTTTGTTTTTAATTTTATCTTTTAGAATTGATTTTGATTCTAAGTTCTTAGCGCTAAGTTTAGTCTTTATAATTTTTATTCCAACAACAATTAATACTATGCTGCCGGCAATAAGCAGATATGGAATTATCGGCTGGTAAAGAGTGTAGAGGGCAGTAATTCCGTAAACGACAACTAATACATAAAAGAATTCCATGATGGAAGCGCCGAAAGCAGTACGCATGCAGAAACGGAATTTACCCGCAAGGGCATTTGTGGTAATAATTATGTTAATTGGTCCGGCAACCGGAATTGAGAAAATAAATCCGGCTAGCAAGCCAATTATAACAAGAGTGAGAATACTTTCAATCATTTATTCTTTATGTGTAAGTTTATTGAAATAATAGTTTAAGATAATGATTTTTATTTAGATGATAAAAAGTGTTTTGGATAATATTTTGCCTTACAATTCTTATAATGAATTAAGAAAAATCCATTAAATATTGTTGAAGTCTTTATGTTCGAATTGTATCTTTTAATAACAATTGACATCATTAAACAAAAAAATAAATATTAATGAAATTAAATATTAAAAACCTTAGAATGCCCATACAGGTAGTGATCCTTGTAATCGCACTTGGTTGTATCGAAGAAAAAAATGATGTGTATATAGGAGAGTCTAATATCAAAAGTTCTAAATCTATAATTCAATTTAAATTATCAAATCAGCTTAAGGAAATATCGGGATTAGCTTGCACAATCGATGGGAGAGTGTTTTGCCATAATGATGAAAAAGGTGTTATTTATGAGATTAATCCTAGCAACGGTGAAATTTTAAAAAGGTTTCAGTTAGGAGCAATTGGCATTGAAGCTGACTTTGAAGGATTAGCAATAACCGGATCCACTTTTTATATAGTAGATAGCAGAGGTAGACTTTATAGTTTTAAAGAAGGCAGTGATCTTGAAAACGTCAAAGTTGAATCGCGAAAAGTTGGTTTCAGTTCCAAATTTGAAATTGAAGGATTGTGTTACAATCCGGATATTAACTCGCTGTTGTTTGCCTGCAAGGAATATCCAGGTAAAAATTATAAAGGGTTTAGAACTGTATTTGCTTACTCGCTGGATAGTCAAACGCTTTCGCCGGAACCAATTATTAAAATTGATCTAAGCAAGATTAAGAAGGAGTTGGGAAAGGATGATTTTTATCCCTCGGGAATTGAATACAATAGATCAACAAAAACCTATTTTGTAATAAGTTCTAAAGGTCAACAAGCCATCGCAGAATTTTCAATTGAAGGTGAACTAAAGAGTATTCAAAAATTGAAAAATAAATATCATCATCAGCCGGAAGGAATTACGTTTCTACCCGATGGTAGAATGATCATTTGTGACGAAGGGGGTACAGGTAAAGCTACCATTACTATTTACCCTTCACCAAGCGAAGACTAAACAAACTTACTTAACGAAATAATGAAATTATTAGCAGATAAAATAAAGTTAATTTTAACTTTTGTTCTTCTTTCTCAAATTTCAATTGCTCAATCGGAAAAGCAATATGTTGAGATAATCCCGGGTGAGCAATTCAAATCGGGATTGTTCAAAGAATTTTTTATGGGTTCGCATTGGAGGGATGTTTGGGCCGTTCCAATCAAGGTAGAAGTGCTAGACCTTAATAATTTTGCGGGCGGATTAACTCCAATCAAAAAGGGCGGCGGGTTTCAAACAAAATCTTTGCGCCTAATGGGTAAAGACGGCAACATTTGGAAATTCCGTTCTATGGATAAAGATCCGTCGAAAACATTGCCGCCATTATTAAGGGAGACAATTGCCGCCGATGTACTTAAAGACCAAATCAGTTCAGCACATCCCCTGGCAGCATTAGTTGTAGCACCAATCCTTGATAGTCTGGGGGTTATTCATAATCCGCCCTATTTGGTCTATATGCCCGGTGATGAAAAACTCGGTGAGTTTAAAAATGAGTTTGGCGGATTGCTTGGTATGATTGAAATTCATCCTGATGTGGATGAAGATGAAAACATAAGCTATGAGAAGGCTGAAAAAATAAGCAGTACTTTTAAATTATTTGAAAGATTAGCTGAAGAGAGAGATGAATTTGTTAATTCGGAAGAATATTTGAAAGCGAGGTTAATAGATTTTATAATAGGGGACTGGGATAGACACACCGATCAATGGAAGTGGGCTAAATATAATGACGATGACAAGGAGTTATGGCATCCTATTCCGCGCGATAGGGATCAGCCTTTTGCGAAGTTTGACGGATTGCTTGTTCGTATTGCTGAGTATATGGTTCCGCAGTTTGTACATTTTGGTGAGGACTATCCGCAAATAGAAGATCTATCTTGGAGCGGCAGGTTCTTAGACAGACGGGTTTTAACTGAACTTGATAAGTCAACCTGGGATTCCGTTACGTCGTTTGTAAAATTGAAATTTACGGATGAACTAATTGATACAGCAATAAAAAAACTTCCACCCGGAATTTATGAATTGTCAAAAGAGGAATTGGAAACAAAACTAAAATCTCGCAGAGATAAAATTGATGAAGTTTCAATTGAGTTTTATGAATTGATTAACGAGGTTGTTGATATTTACTGCAGCGAAAAAGACGATTATATTTTAGTAGAGAGGATTGATGATGAAATTACAGAAGTAAAAGTTTACAATAGGGATAAGAAAAGCGGTGAGTTAAAAGGAAAGCCAAGATTTCATAAAGAATTTCATAATGACCTGACAAGTGATATTAGGATTTACCTACTCGATGGGGATGATTTTGTTAAACTAACCGGCGAAGTAAACCAAAGTCCTCTTATAAGAATAATAGGCGGTGATGACAAAGACGAAGTAGTTGATAAATCTATTGTAAATGGGTATTGGCTGGGCTTTACTCCTTTTAATAAAGCTGAAAATAAAACCGGTTTTTATGATAGCGGGAAAAAATCTAAAATCGATTTTGGACCAGGCACTTTTTATAACGATGATAAAGTCAAAAAACCGGATAATGAATTTGAAAAATTCGAGCCACAGCTTAGAGATAGAGGGCATGACTGGTTTCCGAAACCGATAATAAGTTTTAACGCTGATGATGGTTTTATTTTAGGCGGCGGCCCAACATTTACAAAATATAATTTTAGATGTGATCCGTATGATTACTTTATGTCTTTAACTGCACAGTACGCTACAAATGTAAAAAACGGTGCTGTAAATTTTGAAGGAATTTTTAATTCATGGCTGCCTAATGCAAATGTGAATATTGTAGGTGAATGGACAGGATTAAAATTTACAAAGTATTTCGGATATGGAAATGAGTCAAGTTATGATCATGAATTGGAGGAAGATAATTTTTACAGAGTCAAGCAGAGTTTTTTTAAGATCAGTTCCAATGTGGAGATATCACTTAATAAAAAGCATTCTTTTGCAATAGGCTTCACCTATGATTTTTCTGATCTATCTATTGACAATAAAGAGTTATTGAAAAATTCTCCGCAGGGGGAATACGGCTTAGGTAAATTACAAGCACTTAAGTTTAATGCCGGCTACACATTTGATACAAGGGATAATATTGATAATGCATACAAAGGATTTATGCTTGGAGTTAATGCATCATATACACCAAAATTTTTTGATATAAAATCAAATTTAGTTTATGCCGGATTTGATGTTCGAAAATATTTTACTCTAAAAACATTTACGCACATTACACTTGGATTACGAGCAGGCGGTGAAAAAGTGTGGGGTGATTATCCTTTCCTATCGGCTGTATTTTTAGGAGGTAAAGAAAACTTGAGGGGTTACAGCCGTGAACGGTTTTCCGGAGATGCAGCAGTATTTGGACAAAGTGAATTAAGAGTAACATTAAGTGAGGTTTGGCTAATATTGCCGGGCTACTTGGGAGTTACCGGATTTGCGGAAACCGGTCGGACTTTTATTAACGGCGGTAATTCTGAAAAGTGGCATCCCTCGTATGGTGGAGGTGTTTGGATTGACTACTTGGAACGTATGGTAACTCTCTCTGCTAATGTTGCATTCTCTTCCGAAAAAACCGCACTATATTTTCAGCTTGGAATGATGTTTTAACCGAATAATTTTAGAAACAAAATTGCAAGGTGCTTTAGCGCCGTGATTTTTGAGATAACAAAAACGTTGGGTTTTAACCCAATATTTTAAAACTTCAAAAGTGATCAAGGGCCCGCCCCAGGCTCAGTTATTGGAACTAATTCTTAAATATTCGTAAAAATCAATTTGCGATCGAATTTGTTCATCAACATTATTGGTAATGTATTTATTCTTATTATTCAAGTCTATGATCCTTGCTTTAGAATTATCACTTAATTGAATATCGATCATTCGTTTAATTTCATCTTTTATATTCTGCTGATAAACGGGAAAGCCTACTTCGATCCTCCTGCTCAAATTTCTTTTCATCCAATCTGCTGATGCTGCATAAATTAATTCATCTCCATTATTATGAAAAATATAAAAACGTGCGTGCTCCAGATATTTATCAATAATGCTTATAACTTTTATGTTTTCGCTTACTCCTTTTACTCCGGGTACAAGACAGCAAATGCCTCGAATTATTAGATCAATCTTTACTCCGGCATTACTCGCTTCATAAAGCTTGTTTATCATTTTTTTATCTTCAATACTATTCATCTTAATAGTAATCTTTCCGGTTCCACCTGCTTTGGCAATATTAATTTCATTTTGAATAAGCTTTAAGAATTTCTTTCTCATATTAAATTGAGCCACGAGCAGGTGTTTAAACTTGTTTTGAATTTTATTACCTGCGAGAAACTCAAATACTTTTTGCACTTCATTTGTCAATTTTGTGTCGGCAGTAAATAATCCAAAATCACTATAAATTTTTGCAGTTTTCTCATTAAAATTTCCTGTGCCTAAATAACAGTAATTTATCAGCTTACCGTTTTCTTCACGGGTTATTAATGCAGTTTTTGCATGTACTTTTAATCCGGGGAAACTGTAAAAAACTTTTACTCCTTGTTTTTCCATTTCAAAAGCCCAGTGTATATTTTGCTCTTCGTCAAACCTCGCTTTAAGTTCAACAAAAGCCATAACATCTTTGCCTTTTTTGGCAGCGTGTATTAATGCTTTTACAATTTCGGAATCTTTAGCTACTCGGTACTGCGTAATTTTTATAGATTTTACATCAGGGTCCTCGGCAGCCTGGCGCATCAATTTTACAACATATTCATAAGATTGATAAGGAAAATGAATACCAAAATCCTTTTCGCATATTGCAGAAAACAAATTATCACACTTTTCAAGTTCATCAATTTGTAATTGGGGCAGTTTATTATTTTCCAGTTTAGACAAGCCGGGATTTGGGAATCCGAAAAAGTCATTAAAATTATGATACTTTCCACCGGCAACAATATCTTCTTTATCAAGTTGTAAAGTGTCTTTAATAAATCTTAAAAAAGCTTTAGGCATTTTCAAATCATATAAAAATCTTGACGGCACCCCGGTGCTTCTTTTCTTAATTCCTTTTTGAATTTTGCTTAAAAGATTCCCTGTGAATTCATCGTCTACATAAAGTTCAGCATCGCGAGTGAGCTTGACCGAGTAGCAATCAAAAATTTCAAAGCCGGGAAATATTTGAGGGAGTGATAGCCGAATTATGTCATCAAGAAAAATATAGCTGTGATTATTTTCAGTAGAGGGGAGTGGCGTAAATCTTGGTAATTTATTGGAAGGAATTTCTATTAATGCATAAGTATATTTTATCCTATTGGAAGAACCATTTACTTGTTTCATTCTAACTGCAAGGTATAAATGACTGTTACGCAGAAACGGAATGATTTTTTTCTTGATCAACACAATTGGTTGGATATATTCCTTTACATAATCATGGAAATAATTTTCAATATATTCCTTTTGCGATTCTTCAACCTCATTTTCGTTTATAAGATTAATTCCATTATGCTTTAACTCAGGAAGTATTTGATTCCGAAAAATTTCACCAAATTCTTCCTGCTGTAAATTTACAGTTTTATGAATTTCACTTAATAATTTTATGGGATCAAATTTTAACTTGTCCTTTGACTTTCTCCCTAATGCTAAAAGACTCCGAAGTGAAGCAACTCTTACTCTAAAAAATTCATCAAGGTTAGAAGAGTAGATAGCCAGAAATTTTATTCTTTCATAGAGCGGAACTGATTTATCTTTTGCTTCCTGCAAAACTCTGTAATTAAATGAAAGCCAGCTTAGCTCGCGGTTTTGGTAAACTGCATTTGGTATCATGGGGTTAAAAGTTATTTCTTAAAAAATTTTTTAGGGAATTCAAAATCTACAAATGTGCCGGAATCCTCATCTATTTCATTCCAATTGTTAACTCGTAAATCAATTTCAACTATACCTGTTGTGGGGATATTTTCAATATGCTGGTTTGAAATATAATTACTAAGATCAGTTAAGCCCGGGTTGTGTCCAAACAACATTAATGTGTTTATACTTGACTTAGTACCCTTTAGCGTGACTAACAAATCCTTAAAACCGCCATGATACAATCGGTCAATAATTTGAATTTTTTCTATCGGGTAGTCGATTTGTTCGGCAATTGTTTTTGCCGTTAAAAATGCTCGTTCAGCCGGACTGGAAATAATTAAATCAGGGTTAATATGATTATCATTTAGAACTTTACCCATAAAAGGCGCATCACGTTTACCCCGTTTGTTAAGGGGTCTTTCAATATCATCAAGATCAGGATTACTCCAACTTGATTTTGCATGCCTGACTAAAAATAATTTCTTCACAAATTAATCCTTAAATAAAAATTATAAAAACATCACTCAATCAATTATTACACCTAAATCAGTTTTTTTCTCATATAGTAAAACTGCAATTGCAAAAGCTATAACCGAAATGATAAGTCCATACATGAAGATGTTGTAACAGATTCTCAAGTATTTATACTTTGTACCAAGCACTTGTCCTAAATAATAAAAGTCCTTGATCATATTTCCATACAGGTAATCTTTATCATTCATCATTTCGAGCATACCCCATTGGAAATCTTTTAATTTCATATTGTAGAAGTTCCCGAAAAATAAAAGATTCGCTTGTTTCTTCTCTATGTCCTCTGGAGTAAAAATACCCGCGGTGACTACGGGTCTGGTTACCAGTATGGCATAAATTAAGGTTACTAAACTCATTATTGTAATAATGGCAGTAGGTGCAATTAGATGAGGATTTGTATCCAGCTTACGCATTAGCACTGCAACAATTGCAGTTAATAGTAAAGTATTAACGCTTATCATTATATTCGCTTTGTTATCAGCCATGGAACTAAAACTCACATGAGTTCTCATAACGTTGCGGAACATAGTCTCAATTCCTCTATCTGCCTTACTCTCCGAGGATTTTTTACTATTAAGTTTCTCCTTGTCAATTTCTATCTTTTCCTTTTTAACCTTATTTACTTCATTCTTTGTTTTATTGCTTTCCTTTTTCTTTAATTGCTTTCTGTATCTTTTTTGAAGCTTAGTTAAATGAAGGTTTTTTTGTTCATCAAATTTTTCTCTGGCATATTTTGTAAAAAAATTATGGCTGATAAAAAAATCCACATTCCCTTTTGTCCATTTTAGATCATCAAAAACTTCATTCGTTCTACTTTCAATTTCTGTACGTAAAAGTTCATTCTTATCAAAAAAATCTTTGTCACCGAGATGATGCAAATCAGCATCACAAACTACTTGATCAACATTATTTTTGGGATTTTGCGGTAATTTAGTTGACCCAATACATGAAGTAACTTTGTCAATGTATTCCTGCGGCTTATTTATCTCCATTAAAAAACTTTTAACGCATGCAACACTCTTCTCTTCATGATCATCAATAGTTTCAAAATATCCAACATCATGGAACCATGCCGATACTAACGCAATTTCCATTTCGGATTTGGATAACCCTGAAGCATTGCCAATAGTTTTTGTCATTTCAACAACTTGCTTAGTATGGTTTAAATCGTGGTAAATATTTTCGGGCGGAGAATTTTTTAGAAACAATTTACGCACATATTTTTCAGTCTGTTCAATTGTGTTTGTGTTATCCATTAAATTCCTCGCGAGTAAATAATATTTAGGTTGAATTTAAGAAAATAATTTTAACAATAGAATTAATTTTCTTTTATTATTATCAGATAGTAAATTAATCATTGTTACAGAATATTGTAAGATATATTTTTGCATGGTTGCATGACTAAAAGATTAATTTAAATACTTGTTTCTTAAATAGAACACCTAATGATTTGAAAAGTAAAATAACCTTATTATTCATAATCTTGTTATTTCTAAATGGGAAAAACTATACTCAGGAAATAAACTGGGATAAATTCTCAATCGGTGTTACAGCACAATACTTAAAAACTGACGGCGACTTAAAAAATTTTTGGGGAGATGCATTTGCCGGGGGAGTTTTGCTGAATTATAGTATTGATGATTCTTTTTCGCTTGAAGGGGGACTTTTGGGCACTAGCATGAAACCCAAAAACTCTTCTGATAATTTGCCGAATTTTATTTTCCTAACCATGCCTGCCGGAATTAAATACTCCTTAGTTTTAATAAATGAACTTAAGATCAATTCATTTACAGGAATTCAAAATCATTCATTTATTTATTCCGGCGAAGCCTCGGAATTAGTTGAGGATAATGATATTGAACATGAACTGGGTATATTTTTACAGCTTGGATTTGAGTTGTTATTATTAATAGATATTGGTATTGAACTGAACGCAAAAATCCAAAATGTATTTACTTCACCTGAGCAATTGAAAATTATTAATTTAGGACTAAGCGTTTATATTTATTGATGAGCAGCTACAGCAAATTTATACAGTATATATTAATTTTTACATCCATTACTTTAGCCACTAAAGTTTTACAAGGCCAGCATCCCTTTAATAAGGAATACCTTGCTGAAAGCAAAGATGAAATTGCGGGAACAATTTTTAATGAACCTTTCGGATATGTACAAAAGGCAACCCGCTTTATGCCGCTCTTTTCTTTTGATGGTTTTAGTGAATGGAGTTCTCCCTATCTCTTATTTAAAAGTACCGGTACAAACTATGAAATATTCCCATTCAATTATGCTTCTCCTGATATTGTTCCCTTTGATATTTGGAGTAATCAAATTGGGTTAAGTAAATCGATACATATGTTCGATGCAAACAAGGGTCAAGTAAAAATTAGTAAACTAGCTAACGGTAACAATAAAATATTTTTTAATACTTTCTTAGGAAGTGAAACCGGTGACCCTGCGATACATGTTTTTACAAAACCAGGCAGCGGAGTTGTGAACAAAAATAAAATTCCTATCTCTGGAATATTTGGATTCTCCGGTTCGCATAAAGATATTTCTCAATATAGAGTTAGTGTCGGATACTTTGGAGCTTATTCTACAGGTTCAATAAATGATAGAATGCTTAGTGCATTTGACAATTATTATTATGGAAAACTTAACAAGCAATTTTTTGCTTCTGCAGATGTAAGTTTATATTTAGGAGAGTCAAGTTCTTTACTAATTAACACTGGTATTGTGAGCTATTATGGCTGGGATGTTACTCCGTTCTTAGGTTCCTTTGCTCACTTTGAAGTTATCAATAGCACAGTGCGAGGAGAATTAACCACGCCGGTCAGAGGATTAACGATAGCTGTAAAGCGAGATGAAGGAATAGGAAAAATAAATTTAACTTCGGTTACAGAATCGAGTGAATATTCTATAAAAGAATTCTCGGTGAAACCGGAATACACATTTGATAGAATTGGTAATGCGAAACATTCAGTTGTTCCAAAAATATTTTCAGAGGTGGAATTTATTTCTGCAAACAATTTTGAATTTGACGCCGATCTTAAACATCAAAACTTTTTTTCTGAAGATGTAAAGGAGACTAATTTTAGTGTTGGTGGAGAGGCTGAATATTTAAGCCCCTGGTTTAAATCAAAAGTTGAAATTATTTATGAAAATCATTTCACTGGCAACGGCAGTATTGCGGGACTTTTATCTATCAGCGGTTTTAGTAATCCTTCTTTTCAAGATATAAAATTTACAATCTCATCAATTGTCCGGCAGCCGAATGTTACTGAGGTTTATGGTCAATATTCATTTAATAGAATTGTTAACGGTAAGTCCGAAAAATTTTCAATAATTGGTAATCCTAATTTGCATAATGAACGAGTTAATAGAGTATCGCTTAATTACAATCCAAAATATATTATTCCCGAATTACAGATAGAATTATTTTATAAAGTAGTGAACAACCCAATAAAACAAGTACCGGATAGAGTTGTAAGATTGTCTTTTGAAAGAGATTTACTAAGGGATGCAGTATACTTACACTCTAAAAAGAAAGCTGGATTTGGAGCGCTAATTAATTTTGAAACTGAGGATTACTCATTTATTAAATTTGCTGGCAACTACAGATATTTGCAGAATGATGATATTGAATACAGTCCGAAAAATAAATTTGAAATTAGCAGCATACTTAGTTTGCCATTTAAAGCAAAGTTAACACTTAACTGGCAGTACAATTCTAAAACTATTTGGAATGATTTTATTGTTACACCGGAGAATGATTTTCTAAACCAGACCGGATTCGACGGGCGGGTTGGTGATGTAAGCACTTACAATCTATATTTCGATTATAGTTTTACTAAATTTTATTTCTTCGATTACCTCACGGTGAAGTTAAGTTTTACAAATATTTTTAACAGGGAAGTGCGATATCATCCGCTTGGAAATCGACTTGATAGAGCATTTGTTTTTTCATTATCCGGGAATATTTAGGTAATGAGTGAAAATAAAAAGGAATTTAAAGTTCCGGATTTTTGGTACAAGCAATCCGGTGTTATTCCTTATCGAATAAAGGATGAGTCGCTTCAAATACTTTTGATTACCTCAAGACAAAAAAAGAAGTGGATAATTCCGAAGGGGATAATTGAAAATGGACTTAAACCTTATGAATCAGCTGGGAAAGAAGCGCTTGAAGAAGCCGGAGCCGTTGGGATTGTAAGTAAGGATTTGATCGGAAGGTATAAGTATAAAAAGTGGGGCGGAAAAGTAAAAATTAAAATTTATCCCATGCGTGTAAAAACACTTTTAGATGATTGGGACGAGATTGATTATAGGAAAAGGAAATGGTTTAACTTTAATGATGCAAAAGAAATTATTGAAATTGAAAAACTAAAAATAATTCTCGATAGTTTTAAGATTGCGATAGACTCAAAATCCCGGCAAAAGAATTCTTAGCATTAATGATGCATCATCATTTCTGTGCCTGGTTTAGCAAAGTTTTTTAAAGGCGGGCTTATATATGGTATTCCTAAATTTAATCCGCGCAGAATAAAAATTACTCCCAAAATAAACGCAAACACAGGAACCAATTTGTTGATCTTTCTTCTTACTCCAACGTTAATATATTTGCCCGCAACTGAAGTAATAAACATAACAGGTAAAGTTCCTAACCCGAATAGAGCCATGAAAGCTGCGCCGGAAATAACGCCGCCAGTATTAATTGCACCGGCAAGGGCAACATAAACAAGTCCGCATGGCAAAAACCCATTGATGATTCCGATAAGTAAAAAAGAAGATGTAGATTTATTCTGAGTTACTTTATTAAATCCCTTTTTAATTGAATTATTTATAGAGGAATAAACTTTTGTTGATGAAAGTTTGGCTTTGTACTTGCGAGGAGTAACAACATAAAGCACAATCAAAACACCAATAATGATTGATGTATATTGCTGAAGCCCAATTACTACAATGCGATTGCTGAACAAACCAAGTACTGCCCCAAACATTGCGTAAGTTATTACTCTGCCAAGATTATATAATAATCTGCTCAAAAATAATTTTACATTGCTTTCAAAAACTACGGGCAGCGCCAATGCAATAGGACCGCACATTCCGACGCAATGAAAACTTCCTACTAAACCTATGGCAAAACCTGCCCAGATTTCCATTTCCATGTTATCTTACCATTAATATTTTTTCAACCAAAAATTGTTCATCATCAATATTCCAATCAATATAAACCCTCCACATTCCTTCAACTAGTCTAATGGAGTTAACAATTTGTTCCCCTTGTTCACTTAATGAAATTGGAACAGAAAAATCCAGGTTGTTATCGGAAGGTCTATAAAAATTTAATTTACCTTCAACTAAGTTATAATTTATGCTATTTGGAAATTTGAGATACACATTTTTGCCGGTTAAATTTATAACAGGCTGCTCAGTAAGTTTATTTGTTCTGCTCACTTTATCAATCTGGTCTTGAAAAACTAATTCCTTTTCGTAGTAATCATCAGTAACAAGATTTACATCAATGGTGGTCGTGAAAAGTACTACTGCTACAGTTGCAATCACAAAAACAACATAAGTAATTGCAATACCGGTTCCCCAATTCATTTTCATTTATTTATATCTTTCCTATTCACCTTCCCTAAAAAGGAAGTTTTAATTACATCAATCACCAAATCATTATAAGTTACAGCAATTTTAATTGGTGTGTTCATTTGTTTAATTATTTCTTTATCAAGAATTACTAAAAATTTTGCCTCTGCAACTCCCTGCGGTTCAACAATTAAATCACTTCCGATAATTTTTATTTCACCTTCCACATTTTGCAACTCTAGTTTTGCAGGCAAGGTTTCAAAAGTTTTATTTATGATCTTTAGATCGTACAGATTGCTGATTTTATTATCCGGCTGCTCTTGAAACATAACGCCGGGAGTTCTAAAAATTGACAACTCAAAATCGGAACGATTTAGTAAAAGTCCTGTTAATAATGTTAAGAGAAGAAGTAGAACAACTGTGTAACCGATTGATCGCGGTGTAAATAATTTTCTTACTTTCGTCTCAATTTCTATTTTAGAAGCATACTTAATTAATCCTTTCGGTCGATTAACTTTAGCCATTATTGTATCGCAGGCATCAATACATGCAGTACAGTTAACACATTCAAGCTGTGTGCCGTTGCGAATATCAATTCCCGTTGGGCAAACTTCAACACATTGGTTGCAGTCGACACAATCACCAAGATCATTTTCTACACCCTTTTTAATTTTTCCCCTCGGCTCGCCTCGTAAATGATCGTAAGCAATAACAATCGAGTTTTGGTCGAGCATAACTCCCTGTAGTCTCCCATAAGGGCAAACCATTGTACAAACTTGCTCTCTAAACTTTGCAAATACAAAATAAAACACACCGGAAAAAATAAGTATTGCGGATAGCCCGGCTAAATGTTCACTCGGAGGATCAGAAATAATTTTTAACAGTTCATCCATTCCGATTATATACGAGAGAAAAAAATTAGCAATAATAAATGAGATGGAATAGAAGACGATATGTTTGGATGTCTTTTTAATTATTTTTTCGGAAGTCCATGGCGCTCTATCTAATTTTCTCTGCTGACTTGAATTTCCTTCAATCCAGTATTCAATTTTTCTAAAAACCATTTCCATAAAAATTGTCTGGGGACAAACCCAGCCGCAAAATATTCTGCCATACACAACTGTAAAAAGAAAAACGGATATAACAACTGCGATCATAGCAAGAACAAAAAGATGAAAATCATGCGGACCAAAGGCTATACCAAATACAATGAATTTTCGCTCGAGTAAATTAAAGAGCATGAAAGGGTGATCATTTATTTTTATAAAAGGTGTGATAAATAAAATTGCTAGTAAAATAAAACTTACAATATTGCGGGCATTATAAAATTTACCTTTTGGTTTTTTAGGGTAAATCCAAATCCGCTTCCCATCATCAGTAACTGTTGCTAACTTATCTCTAAATTTTTCTTTGTCTCTTACTTCGGCATTTTCCAAGGAATGTTCCGGAATGTTTCCAAAATTTTTAATTTACAATTTGATGCTTATTTAAGTTATAAGTTGCAAAAAATTGAGAAAAAATATCTTAAAAAAAGTATTAAATATTTTGGAATTGAATGTTAGTGCAGAGTTCTCGGCTCTCAGTTTTTAGTCAATAGTTTTACAAAATGAACTATTTAAATGAGGATATATCTAATTGGACATTTCCTAAATTCCGACTACTAATTTCTGATTTCTGATTCTTTACTTTTTCCTTCCCTCAATTTCCTCTTTCGACATTTCAACTGCTCTATCGTACCCAACAATTTCTTTGCCTTTAAAGGTTTTACTGAACTCTTCAGCATCTTCCATATTTTCAAAAGTGAATTTGCTTATTTGAGTCATAGTTCCTTTTAAACCGCTGCCGATAACGTAGTGAGCTGTTTTAGCATTAACGAATTTTGTTGTGTTGTAATCAATGGCATACACTTCATCGGCTTCATCTTTCAATTCTTCCAACCCGATTGTGCTGCAGTTTATTGAGCAGTAAAAATGTGAATCGCCATTATTCATTTTAACCGCATAATTAGTTGCAATAAATTTCCTCAAATTCATTCCACAATTTTCACAACCCATCTCATGAGTAATTGAACTAACTGCAATATTTTTATTAAGAGATTCTGAATTATCTTTGCTTTCCTGACAGGCGAAAAGTAATGCTAATGCGACGATAAGAAGTATTGTTTTCATTTTAAAATTCCTATTTGATAAACTAAAAATTAAAAATCTTTTCTTTTAGATTTTATTACAATTAAGAATAGGGGAAGGATTACCCAAAACGATAATAGAACGATTGAAAAAAACATTCCGAAACTCGTTCCAAAAAAATCTTGAAACACTGCGCCGGTATAACCGAGCAAAGCTGAAATATCAAGCTTAAGTATAATTAGTATTCTCGATAGATCAATGGGGTTAAATATTGTAGCGGCTAACGCGAATTTATCTAACGGGTAATCATCAAATACGAGCATAATTATTAAGAACAAGCCATCGTAAATAACTGCAAAAAATAGCCACGTAATTATAGCGAGACCAAATCCTTTTATTTTGTCATCAAAAAATAATGCTAGATTAAAAGCAAGAGCGACAAAAATGAATGACAGCATTGCGCCGATCAGCAACAGCGATAAAAAATTAAATATCTCTGCTGATTGAAAAAGACCATATGTAAAAAATGGAATTCCAAGCCCAACAACCAAACTAATGGAAAGCGACAAGCTTATGCCAAGGTATTGCCCCAAAAAGATATTGCTGCGCTTAATAGGCTGTGCTAAAAGCAGTTCGGTAAATTCTTTTGAGTTATAAAAATACATGACACCGAAGAGTGTTCCGATTAGTGGAGTTAATACAATAATAATATTCAGCAGAGTAATTACAGCTTTGGAAACGTCTTGATTAAGAAATAAAAGAATGAATCCGAGTGCCAGATAAAAGAGAAAATAAATGTAACTCCATCTGCTTCTCATCAAATCGAAAAAACTATATTTTAATATTTTAAACATCGGATTCTCGTAATACGTTTGCAATTGCACTTTCCAAATTATCCTGCTCGGTTTGTTTTTTAAGCTCGGCAGTTGTTCCTTGAAAATATATTTTGCCATCTAACAGAAAAACTATCTCATCAGATATTTCTTCTACCAAACTCATAATGTGTGTGGATATTAAAATTGTCTTTCCTTCATCTTTTTTCTGTTTAATTAATTTCTTCAAACTGATAAGCGCCACGGGGTCGAGCCCAGTTGTTGGTTCATCTAAAATAATAAATGGTGCATCGAACATAAATGTAATTACAATGTTAACCTTTTGACTTGTGCCGCCTGAAAGGTTTCTCAATTTTTTATCAAGATGTGATTCCAATTGAAAAAGTTTGATCAATTCATCTTCGTTTAGTGAACCGCTTCTAAGGTCCTTGATCATATTAAGCAATTCTCTTACTTTAAGATTTTGAGGGAAGTGAGCAATTTGCGGCATGTAAGAAATTTCGTTTCGATACTGCCATTTGCCTATTACCTGCTTATCGTTAATTTTAATTGAGCCTTTATTGGGCACAACAATTCCAAGTATCGATTTTATGAGCGTAGTTTTACCCGATCCGTTTGGACCAAGCACGGTATGAATTCCGCCATTTAAAAAGGATAAACTAATGCCGTCAAGCACAGTCAATTTACCAAATCGTTTATCTAAATTTTTAATTTCTATCATTAACAGGTTTCATTAGTGGATTAAAATCTTTTAAGTTATCAGGTGTAAATACTGGTGAAACTTTTTCTGAAAAATTAATTAAATCAACAAACAAACTTCTCAGTAAAATAATGGTTTCCGGAGTTCTATTAACTATGTATGAAAAAAGTTTTACAGGCCGGTATGGGATATCTCCGATGTTATCCTTGTTCAAGTCATAGCCAGTGTATTCACTCCAATAATTTTTATCAAAAATATTCCCGTTAATTTTTCCATTGTAGGCAATATCGAACGCGTTATGCATAAAATTATTCCTAAGAAGTTTATTGCCGTAACATGCGCCTAAAAATTTTATTGCCCATCCGTTATTCTTAAAATTATTTTTTTCGAAGACAACCCTGTTTGAGCCTTCTGCGTTAACACCAATTGTGTTTTGTTCAAATATGTTATCAATTATATCAGCATCATTTATTTCTTTAAGCAATAAACCATAGGAAGCTGTTCCCCAATTCAATCTAAAAATATTTTTACGCATATATATTTTTTTTGAAAACATTACTGCAACGCCCGCGCCATTATTTTCAAAGATATTGTTCTCATACCTATCATCATTCGAGAACATAAAGTGCAATCCGTATCTAACATTTCGCCGGCTTTCATTTCCGCTTATAGAACTGTGCTTTGCAAATTCAAAATAAATTCCATCCCGCATTTGTTCAACTATATTATCATTTACTTCAATTTGCGATGCATGCCATAAGTGAATTCCATTTCCGGAATTATGTTCCTCGACCGCGTTTCCTTTAATAATATTTTTAGAAATAATTCCGTCATGAGATTTTTCTATTAGTATTGCAAAAAAAGGATTGATGAAAATGTTATTTTCAATAACAAAATTATTAATCCGGTATGTATGAATGGCAGCATAATCTGAAGTATAACTTTTGCCTACGTTAATAAGTTTGAATCCAGAAATTGTAACGCTATCCGAAAGCACTTCAAAAATGTATCCCTTTTCCATTGCATCAATTGTAGGATGATCAATACCAATGAGCTTAATCGGTTTTTCGATTCTTAAATCATATTCTTGATAAATTCCCGGCTCAACAATTATTTCATCACCGCTTTCTGCTGCTGCTATTGCCTCTTTAATAGAAGTATAAAAGCATGATTTGCAAACCTTAATTTGTTTAGCAGAGAGTTCAAATGCGATTGTTAACAGAAGTGTGATGATAAATAGTTGTTTGATCATTTTGGAGCTTTCGTTATAAAAAATAAAGTAAAAATATAAAAGATTTCTACTTCATGTAAATGTTAAATCGTATGGAAATTAAAATAATTCTTTCAATTCATTCCAACTGTAAATATTTCCGTCTTTCTCAGTTTGAGTTTTTATTGCGTCTTCTTTTTTTGCAAAGCCGGTTAAGTTAGCGCCCATTGGGCTTGGGAGTTTTTCACTTATTAAGTAAGTGGCTTTTGCTGCATCAATAAGTTTGCCGGGCTCTGAATAGTCTGTTATTAAATATAAAGCTACTTCAATTTCCTGCTCACGATCTTTAATGTCCTGCATCATGCATTCAATGGCATCGAACTTATAGGGCTTACCTTTCTCCGTTACAATTTCTGCCGCATGCTGCCGGTCAACAATATTCATCTTACAGAAATAACATGCATCCTTTCCGTATTCAATTGGGCTTTGTTCAATTGCACATGAAGTAAGTATAGTACTTATAAAAAGCAGTAATGAAAATAATTTAAAACTCTTCAATTCTAATTCTTCCTTTCTTCTTTTAATGCAATATAAAAAGCAACGGGGGATAAACAAATTCCTATAAACAAAAAGAAGGAACCCAGCATTGGGTAAGAATGTGCAGTAAAATTTAAAATTTGTTTCGTGCCGAAAACCGGAGGCATGTATGCTTGTCCCGGCATTTTAATTGCTGCATGCGGGTCTAAGTTATGTCCGTAATCGTAAAGCCATAAATAAAAATCGTACATACCTGCTGTTCCTAATATTACCATAAGAACAAACCATGCAAGGTACAATCTTTTGTTTCCAATGAAGGCAACTATTAGACCTACGATGGACATTACAATAATTACAATTGGAAAAATTTCAAATTCTTTCATTTCTGTCGGCAATTTTTTCATCCCGACATAGTGATTCATCAAATCAATATTTTGAATGTCGCCTTCGTGCGCGCCTTCCATTTTATTTACAGAAATGTCTATCCCCAATGGGATAGGGTATTGAGGGGCTTCTAAAGTAATATTCCACATTGGAAAAACGAATAGGAATAATGGAAGAACAGCAGCGGCGATCATTAACATTTTTGATTTTTTCATCGTATAACTCTTAAATTATAAAAAGGATACAGCAATTGAAACTTACTGTATCCTTTTGAAGTTTAAAAATTCATTTTTTAATAAATGAATCTTCCATAATTATTCACCGTCAAGAGACCAACTTAATTTTATATTAGATGATTTAGGTGAAACTCTAACATATCCCTGCATTTCCTGATGCAGAGCCGAGCAGAAATCGGTACAGTAGAAAGGCCATACACCAACTTGTTCCGGTTCCCAAACAAATGTTTCTGTTTGTCCCGGCATAATTAATAATTCGGATGTGTTTGCACCGATCATGCTGATACCATGAGGTACATCATAATCCTGCTCTAAATTTGTTACATGGAAATATACTCTATCGCCGACTTTAATACCTTCTATATTATCCGGCGCAAAGTGACTTCTGATCATAGTCATGTAAACATGTACATCATTTCCTTTACGCACAACTTTTGATTCTCTTTCCGACTTTGTAACATAAGGATGCTTGTTGTCTTCTAATTTATAAATCTTCTGAGAATTTGGTGAGATTAGTGAAGCCGGCGCTCCTGCAGCATAATGCGGCTCGCCGATAGTTGGAAAGTCCAAAAGTAATTCCATCTTGTCGCCGGTTATGTCGTAAAGTTGTGCCGACTGACAAACCTCAGGTCCGGTTGGCAAATAACGGTCTTTAGTAATTTTATTTAGTGCAACCAAATATTTACCAAAAGGTTTACGCGAGTTTCCGCCCGGAATCATCAAGTGACCAACAGAATAATAAGTAGGTTTTCTATCGATAACTTTCCAAGTTCCTAATTGCCACTTAACTACTTCCGAAGAAATAAAGAAGGTTGTATAAGCATAACCATTTGCATCAAATTCTGTATGCAATGGACCTAAGCCCGGCTGCATTACAGTACCGGCGTTAACAGCATCAAAGTTTAGTATAGGAATACCATAAGCTTCGCCGTCAAATTTTTCATCTTGAATTGCTTTCTGCATTTTGGTAAATGAATGAACAGTAAGTGAAGCGGCTAATTTACCGTTACCAACAATATATTCACCGGTTGGGTCAACATCGCAGCCGTGAGGTGATTTTGGGGTTGGAAGGAAATAAACTAAACCTGGCAATTCTGCCGGATCTAAAACTTTTACAGATTTTTTCATTGTTGATGTAGCTGAGTGTGTAGATTCATCATACACATTATGAGCATAATTAGCTTTCATAGTTTTGAACTTGCCCGCTTTAATATACTCTTCAGCTTTTTTCCAGTTGACCGCAGCGATAAAGTCTTTATCATTTTGCGATGCATTAACTTCTAACAATGTGCTTGCTTCTTCAGTGTTATAAGTTGTAAAGAAAAACCATCCGTGAGATTTTCCTCTTCCGGGGTGAGATAAATCGTAATCAAATCCCGGCATCATTATTTGGAAAGCAATTTCCATATCGCCATGATCTTTATCTACACTAATGAAAGAAAGGGCACCTTTGAAATTTCCTTTGTACTCTGAGATAGGCATATCCCTTTGAGGAACAGGAACAGAAAATCTTGTACCTGCAACAACATACTCGGTGTTTTCGGTAATAAATGAAGAACTATGGTTACCTGCACTGTTGGGGATTTCAATTATTTCTTCAGTTTCAAAAGTCTTTAAGCTAATACGAGCAATACGCGGAGTATTATTTGCATTTATAAAAATCCAGCGTCCGTCAAGTTCGCCGTTAGTTTGTGAAATATCCGGGTGGTGGGAATCATCCCATGGAATAAAACCGTAAGATGTGTTTAGCATTGGTTTGGTTTCTTCGTTAAAGCCATACGCTTTTTTC